>Ga0209747_1000088_pt1 | contig 42579 bp, 71 predicted proteins | sample BarGraNGADG00311_FD_184498 | JGI IMG/M metagenome (GOLD analysis project Ga0209747, IMG submission 184498) | Arctic peat soil microbial communities from Barrow, Alaska - Barrow Graham LP Ref core NGADG0011-311 (SPAdes) (version 2) | ecosystem: Environmental > Terrestrial > Soil > Wetlands > Peat...
CCGAAAGGGGTTCTGGGCAGAATCCTCCGTTCGTACAGGGGCAATGCGGGCATAGGGGCGGGCAGCCCGCATAAATATAGGGGTGAAAGCATGGGCGAAAGGCAGCTTAGGCAACTGCGCGTGGCTCTTCGGGCCGGACCTTCGGGCGAGGCCCGATAGTCATGTCCAAAACCATCGATCTCAACATCGAAGAGACGGCGCAGCACAAGCGTGCTTTCCTGCTTTATTCCACGCTCGATCCGGAGCTTTCAATTGTGGAACGTGAAGCTCTTGTTGCCTCTCGTATTGGCGCAGACGTTGATATTTCCGATGTGCAATCTTGGTCAAACTTCTTCCATTGGGAGGAACGGCTGGCGCAGGACGCGCAGACTGTGCAGAAGGGGCTGGATGCACGGACGCGAAAAGAAAAACTCCGAGAAAAGGTAGACGCGCTGGTCAACCGCATCTCTGATCTCCTGGACAAGGATGAGACCTTCGCCAATATCAAGATCGACGATGGAAAGGCGCTGTCTCAGCTTGCCACAGCTCTTGATAAATTGGTCCACACGAGTTCCGTCCTTGATGGCGGTGCGGTAGAGACGTTCATCATTAAGTCGGACAAACCCGTGTCGGATTTGACAGACGAAGAACTGGCTCGCTATGTTGCGGAGGGCCGTGTTCGCGCATCGCTTTCGTCAAAGAACGATGAGGGACCCGAGGCGGCATGACCTCCTGCTATTCGACAAAAGTTTGCCAGAGATGCGGTCGGGAATATCAACCAACGAGCGGAACGCAGAAGCATTGCTCCGAATGCGGTCCAGTAGCGAATGCAATCCGCATTGCCGGGTGGGAAAGGGCTAATCCCGGAAGACATGCTGCGCGAACAGCCAAATGGATTAAAGAAAATCCCGAAAAGCACGAGGCATCTTCGAGGGCGAGCAGTGCTAAATGGTATAAGACACATCCAGAGAAAGATGCTGTCAAGAAAAGCAAGCGTCGCGCTCTCAAATATGACAATACGCCAATCAGCGAAATGCTGATATCAACAGAATGGCTTGCGATATTGGCCGAGCATAATGGTCGCTGTCACTACTGTGGAAAGAAAGCCAAACTGACGTTAGATCATGTCTATCCCCTATCGCGGGGAGGCAGACACTCAAAAGACAACGTTGTTCCCGCGTGTATCCACTGCAACGATAGCAAGGGCGTCAAGACATTAGAAGAATGGCGCTTTCTGCTATCGGTTGAGGCATAGAGTGGCGCTAACCCTCACCCTCGAAGATGCGCTGGCTGAACAGGCAAAGCGGGAAATAGACCGTCGTGCGGAACTTCGAGAAGCAGTTACTTCTTCTTTTTACAATTTCTGTCAGTACATGGTGCCTGGGGCGTATCTGGATCGGTGGACATATTTGCGGGACGTCTGCGGTCTGATGCAGCGGTGTGTGGAGCGGAGATCGGGGAGAAAAGGGGCAATTATAACAATGCCTCCGAGGTTTAAGAAGTCGCTCTCCGCGTCGCTTCTTTCGGCGTGGAACATCGGTTTACGGTCTACGGATTCGGTCATGCGGGCGTCGTACGGCGCCGACCTTGCAGAGACATTATCGAAGCAGGTGATGGGGTTCGTCAAATCCGACAAGTATCTGCTTGTCTTCCCCGATATTCACCTTCAACTGGACCATCAAGCCGTGGCAGATTGGGCAGTTGTTGGGGCGGTTACTTCTTCGTATTTCTGTTCCGGCGTGGGCGGCGTGTTCACAGGCAAGGGTGCAAGCGGACTGGCGATGATCGACGACCAGATTAAGGGGATCGACGATGCTCTGTCTGAACTGAAACTGGACCGCGATTGGTTATGGTATAATTCCACATTTTATACCCGAGAAGAGGAAAGAGATGGCGTTCGATGCCCGGAGTTGTTCCTTGGCACCCGTTGGTCGAACAGAGACATCATCGGAAGAAAGATCATCGAGTCTGCCCCTGAGGACTACGAACGATATCGCCTCCCCGCTATGCGCGATGAAGCGAGCACCTGCGAAGAGATACTCTCCACGCCGACAATCATTGATATGCAATTGAACATGCCCGACTTCATCTTTCAAGCAGAGTACCAGCAGGAGCCGATTGAGAAGGAAGGGCTGCTCTACCCGTTTGAGGAAATGCACACGTTTGCTTTGAAGCAGAAAAAAGAAGAATTGGCACGGTCGACTTGCCGGGGGTACGTAGATACGGCAGACAAAGGTTCTGACTCTCTCGCCGGAGGATATGGGAAGAACATCGGCGAGGATTGGTATCTGACGGATGTGGTGTTTACGACGGACGACATGGACGTGACTAAGCCGCAGGTTGTGAATAAGGCGGTCGCGGAGCATTGTGTGCTCTTAACCGTGGAGAGTAATAACGGTGGGCGGCTCTATGCCTCAAATTTGCGAGAGATGCTTGGCAGGATAGGGTTTCCTTGTTCCGTGGCAGATCGTCAGACGACATCGAACAAGGAAACTCGAATCCTGAGTTGGTCTGAGTGGGTTATGCGTCACATGTGGTTCAGAACCGACTATGACAAGGGTTCTGATTACTCACGGTTTATGGCTGAACTGACGCATCACTTAAAAATGGGGCGCAACAGGCATGATGATGCGGCAGATTTTGTGACCGGTTTTGCCGAAACGGTGGCGACAGGCGGAAGATGGACCAATCTCCCGGACAAACCTTCGGGTTGGTAATTTGAGGTGAATTTGTGTTAACGCAAAACCCATTGCAGATTGGAAGCAAGTTCTGGCCTGATTCAGAGAAGCCTCGCCTTGGCGAGTATGTCCGGAATCGCGCTCTCTTCGACGGGGAGCACGCCCTTGTCTTCCCTGAGTTCATCGAATCGCTTCGTCCAGAGATGAGGGCACAGATTTGGATGGTCTTTGGTTTTCACCAACTCATTTCTACTCTCTGGCCGGATTTGCTGGTTGGCGAGGCGCCCCAGTTTACTGCCGCTGATCCAGCAAAACAGGTGTTTCTCGACCGTCTTGTGGCGGAGACGAGCCTCGTCAACGTTCTGTATGAGATCGGTATCGACGTCAGTAGGTATGGCGATGGGCTGTTTAATATCTGGTTCGACGGGACGCAAGTCCACATCAACACGGCTTCTCCTGAAATCTGGCTGCCGTGGGCTGCGCCTGCCGATATAAAAGACATCCAGGGATGCGTCCTCGGTTATAAGTACAAGAAAGACGACCACTGGTATCTGGACACGAGAACCCACACTCCGGGGTTCGTTCAACACGTGCTGTACGAGATTTCTGATGATGGAAAAATCCGCAAGATCGTCCATGCAGACGATACGCAGGAAACGGGCGTCGACGCGCTTCTTGTCTTCCCCGTGCACAACGTCCAGACATCCGACCGCTACTTCGGCCTTTCTGATTATCCAATTATCGATTCCATCTGTCAGGAAGAAGAGTCCCGCCTTTCTCAGATCAAATACGTTCTTGACTTGAACTCCAGCCCAAACCTCAAAGGGCCTGCGTCGATGGTGACGGTCGACCCCTCGGGGCGCGCGCATGTTCCTACCTCTGGGAAGTTCATGCCGCTGAACCCTGGGGAGGACGTGGCTTACGTCGAGTGGAGCGGTCAGTTGGACGCAGCATTCAAGGAGCTGGCAGATTTGCAGGAGAAGAAGTTCCAGTTGACGGGTATCTCTCCCGCACTTTTTGGCGGAGACTTCGGCAGGGCGGAATCGGGGAGCATGATGAAGAGGCTCCTGATGTCCACTCTCCGCAAGGTAAACCGTCTCAAGATGCAGTTTGAGCCGGCAATTCGGCAGGCGCTCAGTGTGGCGTCTCGCCTTGCTGTGGCAAATAAGGTTGACGGTGCCGTTGAACTCGGGATACAAGATGTCCATATTTTCTTCCAAGACGGCATCCCTGTTGACATGACAGAAAACGCTTCAGTTTATTCCACACTGAAGGGCGCCGGACTGATCAGTATCAAGACTGCCGTATCCATGGCCCTTGAAAAGGGTGGAACAGCACTCGAAGATGAATTGAAGAACATTGGAGAGGATGAACAGAAGGCAGCCGACGCAGCGAAGGCCGCTGCTCCTGCCGTTCCCGACCAGAGTGCGCCGCTTACGGACCGCCTGAGTGCGGCTCTGAAGAATGGACAGACGGACAAGACTGCTTAACGACGCTGAAAGCCGCCGGAAGCGGTTGACACAGATTTACAAGGACGCCGAGAATGCGGCGATTGTCCTGCTGGCAGCGGCTCTTCTTGCCCCCCAGCCTGCTGTGGCGCTGCTGAAAGCGAAAAAGTCCATCCAAAAATTGATGGACGATGCTGGAAAGCAGGCGCAAGCTTGGTCTGATGATTCACTGACGACGCTCTACGCACGTGGAATGATGGACGCGAGTGAACGACTCAACCGTCCGCACCCCGAGTCTTCGCCCATGCACCTCGCCATTATCGCGGCGCTTACGGTAGGCGTCATGGAGAAGCTGTCAAGCGTCGGCGCGGCAGTCGACCGAAACGTGGCAACGCTGCTCTCATCCGCACAGGTCGGCGTTGCTGGTGCGTCGTTCAAGAACGCTACTGACTGGCAGGCTCTTGCCGAGAAGTTGCGGCAGGACGTGATGCAGAACGGTGTGACGGGATTCATCGACAAGGCAGGGCACGTTTGGAAGGTGGACACGTATGTTGACGTGGTGGCGCAGTCGAGCGTGATGAAGGCGTATAACACCGGCATCAAGTCAGAGATGCAGGCGGATGGCCTTGATCTCGCCCAACTGAGCGATGAGATCGGTGAAAACACGTGCGAAGCGTGTGCGCAGTGGGCTGGTCAGATTCTTTCCATCACGGGCGCAACGCCCGGTTTTCCAACAGTTGACGATGCAGAGGCAGATGGCGTGTTTCACTGTCACTGTGTTCATACGTTAGAGCCGCTGACCGAAGAAGAAGCGGCGCAGGAAGTAGAAGACAACGGGAACTCCAACCCGGAAGCCAAGGAGGCTTGATATGACAGACGAAGCAGCAAAGACGTCCGAAACGACGGGGACAGAGCAACCAGACAACGGTAATCGCCTTCCTAGAACGCAGGAAGAGCTTGATGCGGTGGTTCAGGGCAGGCTTGACCGTGAGCGTAAGAAGTTTGCTGACTATGACACACTTAAGAAAACTGCTGCTGAATACGAGAAGCAGAAACAGGCCGCGATGACCGAGGCAGAGAAGAAAGACGTACGGCTCAAGGAACTGGAAGCGGAGAATACAGACCTGAAATCCCAACTGACTGACCGCGAAGCCAAAGTGCTTCGTGTACAGATGCTGGAAGAGGAAGGCTTGCCGACTTCGTGGGCAGAGCGCGTGCGTGGAATGACGCTGGAAGACATCAAGGCCGATGTCGCTGAACTCAAGAAACTCATCGGTGTGAAGAAGCCTCCGGTTGGAAGCCCAGCAGCTCCAGCCGAAAGCGGCGGACCGCCGGATATGAACACCCTGATCCGAGGAGGACTCGGATTCTAGGAACCCTCAAGGAGGGTCAATATGGCAATTCCCGTTACCTCTAATACGACAACTTACGATGCTCTAATCTCGCGCCCGAACGCTACGGTACTCATTCCCGTAGAAGCGCGTAATGACATTATCGGCGCTGTGTCACAGGCGTCGGCATTCATGTCGCTTGCGACAAAGTTGCCGAACATGTCCTCAGCAACCATGACGATGCCCGTCATCTCCGCTCTCCCCACCGCTTACTTTGTAACCGGTGAAATCGGAGACGGGACTAACAGTGGTCTCAAGCAGTCAACCAGCATGGCATGGCTGAACAAGATGATCACCGCAGAGGAAATCGCCGTTATCATCCCCATCGCGGAAAACGTCCTTGCTGATTCCAAATATGACATTTGGAGCCAGATGAAGGACAAGGCTGCGGAAGCTTTTGGCGTCGTGATCGACAATGCCACAATGTTTGATGTTGCCCATCCGACTTCATGGCCGCATGGTATCGTGGCTGCTGCCACGACTGTCGGGAATAACATCGTCAAGGGTGCTCTCGGCGACCTTGCTGACGACATCGGCGGTGAGTCTGGGCTGATGAGCTTGGTTGAAGCCGACGGTTACGATGTGAACGGTTTTGTTGCTGCGCTCGCAATGAAGGCTTCTCTGCGTGGCGTCCGCTCTGCGGATGGCGCGTTCATCTTCCAGCCTTCCATGACGGTAGGGACTCCTGCATCACTCTACGGACAGCCTCTTGAGTACGTCCGCAATGGCGCGACGGTTGGCACTGCGCTCCTTATCGCCGGTGATTGGAAACAGGCCGTGTACTCCATTCGTCAGGACATGACCTATAAGCTTCTGACTGAGGGCGTTATCCAGGCCGCAGACGGTTCAATCCTTTACAACCTTGGTCAGCAAGACATGGTTGCCCTCCGTATTACGATGCGCCTTGGCTGGCAGCTCCCTAACCCCATCAACAGGGTTAACTCAGAAGGGACCGACCCCTCAACCACTCGCTATCCGTTTGCAGTTATGAAGTCTGCATAAGGAGGGGTATATGGGAATTTGGTATCCTCATAATCCTGCCGCTGGTCAGAGAATTCGGGGCGCGACAGGTACTACGCCCTGCGATGAGGCATTCACCGCGCATGAAACCATCATGGCGGTGCTCGGTTCCACGAAGACCGTTCACGCGACAGTGACCTGTGCTGAGGCGGCAGCAGACATTGTAACCGCTCTTACGCAACCCGACGTGGCACGGAATCTCGTTCTCACCGGCAATGCCGGCGCGGATGAAATTATTACGATGACTGGTGCAAATCTGGCTGGAGCCGTTATTACCGAAGCTTTCACTCTCTCGGGTACCACGCCGATCGTGGGCGCCAAGGCGTTCAAGACCGTGACGAAAATCCACACGCCAATCGGTACGCATACTGCCGCGATCGTCTGCGGCAATGTGCTCGGCCTCATCAATAAGCTGGCGTCTGACACGCTCCTCGTCAAGAAGTTCAACAAGGTTACTGCTGAGACGGGAACGCTTGCGTACTCTGGCACCGCGCTCGAATCAAACACCTACGCACCGTCTGGCACGCTCGACGGTTCAAAGGCCATCGATCTCTGGTACGTCGTCTAATTGAGAAGTGGCCGGGACAGAGGGACGCCCTGCCGGTCAGTACCGCTCCGTTCTGTTCGATCTGCAGAATGCTCGGCTTGACGCTGGAACCTAACAAGACCAGCGTCTCTTTCAGGGGGTGGCCATGTTTGTAAAAATGCTCTTGGATACAGCAATTCTGAACGGGTACGCTCACGTTGGCGACGTTGTTGATGTGGACGAGGCGACGGCTGGGCGGTGGCTGGATAATAAAATCGCTCAGTTCGCCATTTCGGAACCTGAAGAAGTCAAGAATGAAGTGACAGAAGAACTGACGACTTCTCCTGTTCCAGAAGTGAAGAAGCCCGCCGTTCCGAAAGGGAAGAAGAAGTGTAAATGAGCGCGTACGTAACGCTTGTGGAGGCTACTGCTTATTTCTCGACACGTCTCTATACCGAGAAGTGGACGGCAGCGACGCCAGCCGAAAAGACCGCTGCGCTCACGATGGCTCAGGCGGACATCGATGCATTACCGCTCCTCGGTGTCCGTGCGACGACCACACAGACTGCTGCTTTTCCTCGTGCGTACTATATTCGCGGGGACCGCTACGGTGGCTGGGAGGGCAGCGCCCTCGAGATGGACGCCATCACGGGAACCGTCACGCCCCAGTGCGTCAAGGATGCCGTATGTGAGGAAGCACTAGCCCTGTTGAAGCATGGAGACAGTGAGCGAATCCGCTTGCAGGAGCAAGGCGTGACAAGTGCGTCTCGCGGGGATCTTCATGAAACCTACGCTCCTCGACGCGGGCTTATCAGCCCGCAGGCACGTGAGCTTCTTCGCCCGTGGCTTCTGGGCGTGGTGAGCCTGACAACTTGAACTTCACAGTCACGGTCGACCCCAATAACGCTTTTCACTACGCAATGGCGCAGTACATGGCGCTCTTGCCGTCCGACATTGAATCGGCGTTGGTTGCTGGGGCGGGGATGATTGCCAACGCGGCACGCGCAAACATGGCGGCTGGGGGCAACGTGGATACTGGCGCACTGAGCGCATCTATCGGTACATTGAGCAAGCAGGCGGACCAGTCACAGGTGACGGTAACGGTTGGCCCTTCGCTGACCGACATGCATCCGGCAAGGTTCAATCCGACAAAAACATTTAACCAAATCGGTTCGTACCTTGAGTTTGGCACTGGTCCTGGCGGTCCTTGGTCATGGAGCGGTGTGACAGAGAAGTGGGCAGGCTTTCACCCCGGTTGGACCGGCAATGCTGCGCACCCCTTCCTCGTTCCCGCGAAAGACGCGATGGCATCCAGTGTTGTGGACCTTGTAAAACAGGCTGTCTCGCGGAGGTGGTGAAATGACCGTTCTCGAAATCATCGTAGAAGCAATGGCAGATGTTATCGTTCCCAAAGACGCGACCTCGATCTCTCCAGACATGCCTGTGGCATACCTGTTTGTTCTCGGCTCCACGGCGAAGAAGTATGGCTACGAGACGACGCTTCAACTGGCAGTTGGGGACAGGACGAAAGAGAAGATGGAGTCTTTGTACGACGACATTTATGCGGCAATCGGCACAAAGGTAACGGCATCGGATGCAACGGTCCTGCCGCTTATCACTTGGGACCACGGGAAAAGTACGTTGATGCTTGACGATTCATGGGGCCGCAGGTCGACCCTCAAAGTAGTTTCTCAAGACATGGAGGTATAAATTGGCAGCCACAAGTTTGACCGTTCAAGCATTTGTGACAAGCACTCCACAAAAGTACACAGGTGAGGCTTTGGTGGCTGACATGGAATTTACGATGTCGAATTCATCAGACATCATTCTCCAGGTGTACAACGCACACGCAACAGACCCCATCGTCGTAACACTCGTGGGCGAAGGCGTCTGCGAATTCGGCTCCACGCACGACCTTGTGCAGTCTATCCCCCACGGTGAAACGTGGATATTCCCCCCGCTTTCTCCACAGCGGTTTCAGGACGAGACAGCGAAGACCGTGGAGATCACAACGACCGGTACGTTGACAGATTGCAAAATCAAAGCAATGAAGCTGAGGTAGGGAGGGCACTATGGCAGCGAAGATTTTTTCAATCACGACGGGTAGCGCCGTAGGCGCCATCACCGGCATCGTCGTTGGCGATGCGACGCTGGACGGCAAGGCTGGAACGCTGAAAGAGTTGGCGGGCAATCCTGGAACTGCGATTGAGGATACCCGTATCGGCGAGGCGACCACGCAGACGCTTTCCTGCAACTTTGCATTTGCTGCGGGTGACGCAACGGACATCCAAGCATTGACGTTTGACGGAACAACGGCGGTAACAGTAACTGCCGGAACGCTGACGCTTGCGGGGTATTTGACCCACTTCGAGGTCAAAGCGACCAAAGACGATTGGTGGGTCGGGTCCTGCACAGTTGTAAAAGAAGGAGCATAACATGGCTACCGACAGAGTATTTGGCATTGGATCTGTGACCTGCTCTCCCATCACCGGCATCATCGTCGGCGATGCAACGATCACGGGCGACATTGGAGAAGTAAAGAAACTCACTGGCAACCCGTTCACTACCATCGTGGAAACCCGGATGATGACGCCGATGGTTCGCAAGATGTCACTCACGGGGGCATATGAGTCGCACACGCTCACGCAGTCTTTGCTCGGCACGACCGTCACGCTGACTGTCGGGTCCGACACGACCAACGACGGCATGGGCGGCACCAATCCTTCCGACACTATCACGCTTACGGGAACGTGTACGGAATGGAGCGTGAAGGTGTCAAAAGACGACTGGGCTGTGGCTTCGATTTCCGTGGAGAAGAAAGGCACATAGGAGGCAACTATGAGGTACTCATTACTTTCGCAATTCGAGAAACTGTTCCATCGCACGGCATTTAAGGCCGTTGAGGACATGATTTCCATGACCGCCGACGAACAGCGTTGGTTCATCTGGTGCTATCGCGTGAAGACTGATCCCAGCCTTCTTCTGCCAACGGCAGTCGAAGAGTGGACCAGCAAGGAGATGGGAGAAGCTGTCGGGGATTTTTTCGGCGTAGCAACACCCTCGACCCCCTCCTAGCAAATGTATACCGTGTCTTCGGTCAGATGGGTTGGTCGAAGACCGAGATCGACAACTCCGACTTCTGGGAACTCGTAGACATTATGGAGTCCGGAAAAGAGAAAGGTTCAGTACCCCTTGACGAATTGAACGTTGAGAACACTGACTTCGACGCAATAAAGAAAGAGATGATAGAGGCGGGCCAATGGCGGACCAACAGCTAATCATACAAGTTCAAGCGCAGATTGGCGATGCGCTGGCGCAGCTTAAGGCCGTCCAAGATCAAGTTAAGGGCGTGGGCACTGTGGGGGCCGCCGCCATTTCTCCCATTCAAGGACTTTTTTCAGTCCTAGGAAAGGTCGCTAAGGTTGTCGGTATTGCTTTCACTGTCAAGGCCATTATCAATTTTGGCAAGAGCGCCGTCGACGCATTTACGAAGGCCGACTCTGCTGCCCGTCAGTTTATCAACACCCTGACGGAGCGCGGGCTGACGCAAGCCAACGCTTTGGCTGCGTCGAACGCCATTGGCGGAGCTGCCGTGGCGTCTGGCTTTGAGCCAGAGGCTATCCAGCAAGCCATGTCCAACATGATTGTCAAGATGAACTCGGGCAGGGATGCGACGCTCGGTATGCAGATAGCCATGGACAACGCACGGATTAAAGGGATTACACTGGCAACGTCCATTCAGTCAGTATCCATCGCGGCCTTAGGTTCTCTCAAATCCTTGCGTCAGTTCGGTATTACGACGAACAAGGACGTGAACGGCAACCTGAAGACGGCAAACGAACTGCTGAAAGAAATGGCCGATCGCACAAAAGGCGGCCTGTCAACTTATATGGCATCCCCGCTTGGCATGATCGACCGTATGAAGGTCAGTCTGCAAGAGATGAAGGAGACTATCGGCGGCGTTCTGACACAGGCGTTTGCGCCCGCTGCGCAGATGGTGACGGGCTTCGCTGGAGCAATCACGGCGATGGCGAGCGTCAGTACCGTTGCGGTGCCCCCGCTTGTCTCTCTTGCCGTGGCCGGCGCTCGAATAGGCAAAGTGTTCATGGATTCTACGTACGTCGTCAGAGAGTTCTTTGCTGCCCTTAATCCAAAGAATTACACATTTGACCCGATGACGATGAATTTCACGAACAAAGCAACCGATGCGTTGACGGGGCAATGGATTGACGCAGACATTGCTTATGAAAACTACATCCGCGACTTGAAGAACGGCACACCAGAGGATGAAGTCAACAAGCAGATGAAAGAATTGCAACGACTGCTTGCGGGCGTTCAGACGGGGGCAGATGGCGCCACGGCAGCGGGAGCCAAGACTGCCGCAGCATGGGAAGCGGCGTTCGCTCCGCTGAAGCTTCTGTCTGGTTCTATCCCGAACCTTGCAAAATATGTCGGCAACCTCAGTTCCTCGTTTGTCTTGCGGTCAGAACTGAATATCACCATCCATGACGATACGGCGCCCAAGGGCCCATCTGCGCCATTGTCTCCTTCCGTTGCAGGCGCGGTGCATGCTGCGGTAAAGACATCTCTGCGAACAGCAACGCGCGGCGTTGTCTCTCAACCGGCTTCGCACGGAACGCACATCTTCGATGGCTTTGCTTCGAAGTACACTGGACTGCCTACGTCTGGCAGCGGGGGGTGGTAAATGTCCGCAACTCTTAATCCTACCTTCACCGCGTCGGGCATGGCGATTCTGAAGGACACGCTTGAATACCCCTCGCAAGATGGTGATACATCCGATGGAATCAACGGAACCATCCGCTTTGCCCGCTTTTCCTGGCACCGCGATCTCACGGTAGAGTTTCGCAGCAAGACGATCTTGCAGTCATTCCTCACTGCTCTCGGCAAGCCGGATGGCCTGCTTGTGGACTACGACAGCAAGACGTACTACGTTGATTCCTTTTCTTGTTCCTCCACGTTCGGCGGGTTCGGCTCATCGGACACGAACACGGTCTGGGAATATGACGTGAGCCTGAAGCGTCCTGGCACTGTTGCTTCGTCCGGCGGCAGCACCGGGCAGATGTTGGTCTGATGGACTACGTAAAAGTCGTCGCCCTTCCAACAAAGGTCAGCATCTGGGCTGGCAACGCCGGGGAAGTAGTCCTCGGTACGGGAGATGCCGGTGCGCCGCGGCGCGTGGTCGTGAACCTGTCCTATGGCGGCTCGTTCTTCGGTGGTGGTTCGGCAAGCCTCACCGTTTGGGAGCCGGGGGGCATCTCTGTCTTTCCGCAATCGGGCGGTGGCGTGTGGCGTATTCGCGTGAACGATGTGGACTGCTTCTACGGCTTTTTCAACACGTCGCACTCCGACCGCGTAGGCGGCGGGTACATGCGGACGTTTCAGCTTGTCGATCTTCTGACGGCATGGGACTTGACGTTGAACGATATCCTGCCGCACGGTTGCACGACAGAATCTCCATCTACTACATATACGCTGTCCGATGCTCTTTCTTATATGATGACAACGGTGTCGGACCCGACGATGGGAAACATTCCCTTCACCGGCACCATGCCCACGACGTCGCTGCTCGTACGCGATCAGTACAGCGACAAGGTGCTGGTTATCCCGAACAGCACGTATCTGGCGGAGATTCAGAAGCTGGCGCAGCTCATGGGCGTGACGCTGTATCAGAATCCTGCAGAGAGGGCTATCACGTGCGCGGATGCGCTTGCCCCCGGTCTTGGGGATTTTACGTATGAGAAAGAGAGATTGAAGGAAGCCAGCTTTGATGTGGATGCTTCGACCATCCCCGCCACGGTGATGGTCCTTGACGACGTGACGCACGTTGCGGCGGCCTACGGCAAGTATGGCGGGACGTCAGACACGTTGAACTTTCAGATGACGGGGCGGAATAACCTTGCCTACCTCTCCACCATCGGCGTAGATGACGCAAAGCTTGTGGATATGGCGCACGACGTGTATGACGTATCGCGCCATGCCTCGCAGGTCTTGACGTTCATCTACGCAGGGCTGGAGCCGGATAAAGCCATCCTTGGTAAGAGATTCAGTTGGCAGGACAACGAGGGCAGATATGGCCTGTACTACGTCAGCGGGTTCACTGCGAACCTGACGGCCACCAGCGTCTATACAACCATTGAGGCATACGTAGCATGAGTATGCGTGGAGAGATGGAGCGGCTTATTGGTACCGCCCTCCATTGCAACCCCGTTCAGTTTGTCTATGGCACGGTGACAGGCGCAACAATCACCTTCGGGTATAGGTTTGTTTCTGCCCCGACCGTTCTGCTAACTCCTCTTGCCGCAACCGGTTCTCCGATTGCAACAGTCGTGAGCAAGGACAAGACTGGGGGTTTTTACACTGGGGCCACGATTGTGATGACGGATGCAACTTCTGTGGACTGGATTGCGATAGGGACGGGGATAGCTGCATGAGTTTAATAGGTAGCGGCATGAGTCTAATATGGACGGCTCGGACCCTACCGTCAAGTGCAAACTGGTATTCTGTTACTTATGGCAATGGGGTATTTGTAACGGTAGCCTACGGCAGCAACAAAGCTGCAACATCACCGGATGGTATTGTATGGACTGCACAGACATTGCCGGTAAGTGCAAATTGGATTTCAGTTACTTATGGTAACGGAATGTTTGTGGCGGTGTCTTACTATGGAGCGATTGCTGCAACATCTCCAGATGGAATTACGTGGACGGCTCAAACACTACCAGCAAGTGCTGGCTGGCAAGCAGTCTCCTATGGCAATGGCATGTTTATAGCAGTGGCGTGGGGCAGCGCAATGGCTGCAACATCTTCAGATGGCGCTACGTGGACGCTTCAAACGTTACCAGTAAGTGCAAACTGGACTTCGGTCGCCTATGGCAATGGAGTATTTGTCGCGGTGGCCTATGGAAACACAACTTCTGCAACATCACCAGATGGTGTCACATGGACGGCTCAAACTATGCCGTCAAGTGCCGCATGGTACTCAGTTACCTATGGTGGCGGCATGTTTGTGGTGGTGGCCTACTCTCACTACATGACCGCTGCAACTTCTCCAGATGGAATTACGTGGACGGCTCAAACTATGCCGTCAACTGCGGCTTGGTATTCAGTTACCTATAGTGATGGAATGTTTGTGGCAACATCTTGGAGCAGCACAGATTCTGCGTCATCTTTGGATGGCAGTACGTGGGCAGTTCAAACCATGCCATCAATTAAATATTGGTCTTCAGCCACCCATGGTAATGGAGTATTTGTAGCGGTGGCCTATGGCAGCGCGGCGGCAGCCACCGCAGAGTGGATCACAATCCCGTCCATTAGTGTCGTCCGCTCTTTTCCTTGGGTCGGTCGGTTTCAACTCACACACGTAGGTTAAGGGGCCGTATGACGCCCGTACAACGTAAGTTCAACCTCTAGGAGGTATCAACCATGGCAATCGCAGAAACAGATCTGGTTTGGAGATTATCTGGCGGAGCAGCGAATACATCGCCCGCAGCATCGTTGGGCGGCATCATGTCCGCTGATGCGGGAGCAATCATCACGAAGACGAAGACCTTTAACTCAATCTTCGACGACATCAGCGGCGCGGAAGCCGCATCGGGCGATGTGGAATATCGTTGCATCTACATCACGAACGTCCACGGAACTCTTGGACTCACAACTCCGAAGGTGTGGATTGAGACGAACGTAGGCAACGCCAATGACATGATTGACATCGGGCTGGACCTCGCGGGTGTGGGGGCTACGGCAGATGATGTTGCTGACGAATCTACAGCTCCTTCCCCCACCGTCACCTTCGGCCACGCTTGCACTTCCTACGCTACAGGTCTCGCACTCAGCGGAACTCTTGCGGCAGCGGGCAGGGCTGGTATCTGGATTCGCAGAACGATCACGGCGGGCATGACAGCAGACGACGACGAAGCGTTCACGTTGAAAATTCAGGGCGACACCGCTTCATGAGTTAAATGCTTGGACACTCGTTCGGCAAACATAGTTTCCTGAAATCGGCGGCTGCTTCCCTTACCGCAGTCGCCGCTCAGGTCATATCCGCGTTCAAGTCGCGGGCGGTGATTGCCGCACAAGTCATTTCAGCGTTCAAGAGCCGCGTGGTTATTGCGGCACAGGTGATCTCTGCGTTCAAGAGTAGGATTATCACATCTGCTCAGATCATCTCGGCATATCAAAGCATTCAGCAAATCAGTTCACAGATCATCTCGGCCTTCCGCATGGTTGGCACAATTAGCTCCGAACTGATCTCAGCGTACAAGGCGCGGGCAATAGCAACAGCTCAGGCTATCTCTGCTTACACCGCTCATACGGTCATTGCCACAACCTTGATTTCTGCGTACAAATCCGCGCAACAGGTGAGTGCCGCGCTCGTTTCGGCGTACAGGTCTGTGCAACATGTGGGCGCTGAACTGATTAGCGCGTTTAAGAGCCGTGTGGCGATAGCCGCTCAGACGATCTCTGCATTCAGGGTACGCAATATCATCGATGCCACACTAGAGAGCGCATACAAGGCAAAGGAGTTCATCTCGACAATCCTTATCAGTGCCTATCAGGTCCTTGCTCCGCTTGGGCAGGTTATCGCCTCGCTCGTCAGTGCTTATCGGTCTGAACAGCAAATCGTCGCGCAGGTTGTGAGCGCTTATCGCTCGCGGTTCATCGTGGCAGTTCAGATGATTTCTGCTTATGCCGCTCACGCGATTGTCTCTGCGCAGATTATCACGGCATACAAAGCGCGGCAACTTGCTTCGGCCACCGCCATATCCGCATACAAAACTCGGGCGTTTATTTCTGCCGCAGTCCAGTCGGCGTACAAAGCCGTTGCATGGGTTGGACAGGTCATGGCTGCGCTTACCAGTGCATATCGGTCTCGGACCTTCGTTGCCGCGTATCTAACAAGCGCGTGGAAGTCCGTACAACAGATTGCCGCACAACTGATTTCCGTCTACCGTACCCTGTTCTGGAGTTTCTATAAGACGCTGAAAGCACATGACATTGTGACCGTTCTGCCAACCGCCAATCTGAGTACCAGCCTGTCGGCGCGCGACTTGATAACCGTTTTGGAGGTATCCAATGGCTGAGTTCAAATTTGTACGGGGTGACAGATATGCCCTGGCGTGTCCTTTAACCAAGGATGGCGTGGTGTTCGACTTGACCGCCGGCGGGCCGTGGACAACCGTAGCGACGTTGGCTCAGGGAGATACTGCTGAGGCAATCACAGAAGCAGAAGTTCCCGGTGCTGCGCCTGCGGGCAGATGCACCCTCACCGTTCAGAACACCACGACAGGTTGCACGGTCACGATCTGTAACAGCACTCTGCTTACAGAGGGATTTTACTCACTGGAAGTCAGGGCGACTAACGGGACGCTCAGCTACACGTGGCCGGTGTGGACGATTAGGATTGTAGAACCAACGAGGATATAGCGTGATTTTTACTCCCAAACATTGTTCTATATGCGGTGAGACATTTGTGCCAACTGGCAGATGCCAGAAATATTGTGTTGATTGTGCTCCCGGAGTACATCGCCAGCAAATAAAGAAATGGTGGACGGCACGGTTGGTGGGATATAAACCAAAGGCGTGCCTTATGTGCGGGGAGGCGTTTGTCCCAACAGGAAGATGCAATAAGTATTGTCCGAAATGCAGAGAAGGTGCATATTTCCAAGACGAGTTGGCGTGGGGGATTAAACATCCCGCCAGAAAAAGTGAGATATTCAGAAAACACCAAGCTAAACGCAGAGTTTTGGGATACGTTGCCCTAAACCAATCGTTTGAGGGTTGCGAGGGGCATCACGTTGACAAAGAACGAGTCATTTATATCCCGAAGGATATACACCAAAGTATCCGTCATAACGTTTGGACTGGCAAGAATATGGATGCTATAAATGCCGCCGCGTTTGCTTATATGGGGGTGGAATAATGGCAATAAATCATCGCAACTTTTCACAGACAACTTTAGCCGCAGCTATCACCGATACTGGCGGTACGAGTATCACCGTTACGTCAGAGGCATCTTTTCCTACCGCTCCCTTCATTATTTCCATTGATACGGAGGCCATGCTGGTCACGACAGTCAGCACAACTACATGGACGGTGACGAGAGGGTACGAGGGTTCTACTGCCGCTACCCATCTGAATGGTGCGGTGATCTTTCACGACATCAGCGCGGCAGAAGCGGACAGTATCGCTGCAAAGAAAACCGATAATGTCTCTGTCACAGATAAGGTGTTAGGGCGCTCTAGTGCGGGCGCGGGAGCGATTGAAGAGATAGACTGTACTGCTGCTGGACGTGAACTTATCAATGATGCCAACGCAGCGGCACAGAGAGCAACGCTTGGGATAGATTATTACGGGCTATTCCTAGCCGCTCTTGCCCGCCATGGAGCCCTTACCAACCTCATCACGAACGGAGAGTTTGAGACAGACGTGACGGGATGGGTTGGTGGAACCATTACAAGGGAAACGGGTGTGCCCCTTGTTGGTACGGGGTCGCTGAAAATGGTAACGACCGCTACGCCATATGCGGCAAATATCGCCACAACAATCATTGCGGGACATGTCTACTACTTTGGGGGGTTGGTAAAATCCACGGCAGCGGCTGGCCGGAAGGTGCTTGCACAGGGGAGCAAGGATACGGGCTACGTCAACGGAATCGCGGTGGACTGCTCTGCGTCCGCCCAAACGATAAGTATGTTTTGGTTAAGCGACAATACCAACGCCTACCCCTCGTTCGTTTTTGATGCGGTCGTTGCTGGCGAATCATTCCTTCTCGACTCCGTTGTCTGTTATGACCTGAGCGTATGAAAATTCCCATGTGGTTGAGGGCTGTGGCGCTGGCCGTACTGATTGCCGTAGCGCTGATGGACGTAATGCTTCTCTGTGAGCGATAGGAGGGCGAAATGGGCGATGGTAATGAGCGGAACGTATTGGATGAGTCCTTTCGACAACGTGGCAAATCAAACGAGGAAAGGATCCTCGAACTGGATCACGACGTCAATGGTCGGGGGGGTGTATTTGCAATGATAACGGAGCTCTCGGGAACAGTCAAGAAACTCGTTGACGAGGTGGACTCCCTCGACAAAAAGGTTGATAAGCGGATGGACGACCTTGACGGCGCACTGAAAGAGGTAAAACACATTGTCAATGAGGAAAAGGACTTGAGGTTGGACAAAGAAAGGAAGGCATTGGAGTCGCGTAAGCCCATTGTCGGTGAAGTTATCGGCGTCATCGGTTCTCTCGTTCTTGCTGCGATTGTCGGCCTTGTTACCTGGCTACTGACGGTGGGCAGATGAAAGGTCTCGATTATTCTGGTTCGCGTCCCGACCCTCGCAAGGTCAAGGAAGAGGGCTATGGGTTCATGGTTCGCTACCTGTTTGCCCCAGCTCCGGGGGGAAAGGGCGTTTCGAAAGCTGAAGCCACTGCCATTCGCCAAGCGGGTTTGGGGCTCGTTGTCGTTTATGAGGAATATGCGGGAAGGGCAAGAGAGGGCTGGGGTTCGGGCGTTGCAGACGGCCATATCGCGCTTGCCTTTGCTCGGGCTATCGGATTTCCAGACACACGTCCTATCTACTTTGCCGTGGACTTTCCAGCCACAGCAGGGCAGCAGCCAGCCGTAGATGCATACCTGAAAGGCGTGGCAAGTGTCATCGGCCTCAGTCGCACCGGCGTGTATGGCTCGTATTACGTCGTGGAACGCTGCTATGCCAGCAAGACCGCTCAGTGGTTCTGGCAGACCTACGGATGGAGTGGGGGCAAGGTATCCGCTCATACCCACTTCCTGCAATACAACAATGGGCAGGTCGTAGCGGGTGCAACGGTGGATCTGAACGAGTCACGGCAATTCGACTTTGGGGCCTGGGAGCCGATTGTCAAACCCGCCATAATCCCGCCAAAGCCGCCAGTAGTGGTCAAGCCAGTTGTAGCAAAACCGGTATTTCATCTGATGACCGTGGCCGAGCTTTTGGCAATGGTCAAGAACGCACTCGTCAAGAAATAGGAGGCACTTATGACACAGTTTCTGATTCTGTTCATCTTTGCAATTCTGGTTGAAGCGCTTGTCAGCATGACCATCGGCGATGCGCCCGTTCCCGGCTGGGTCAAGAAAGTCGCATCCATCGTCCTCGGTGTGGGCGTCTGCATCGTGTACAAAGTAGGACTCATTGCCCTGCTTGGCGTTGAAGGTGGAATACCGATCGTCGATTACATAGCCACGGGTATCATTATCAGCAGGGGCAGTAACTTCCTGTCTGATCTATTGACTCGCATCAAGGGTGGCAACGTCACTCAAACCACGACAACTACTCCCGTCTCATCGACGTCGTTTACGACAACCACGACCGAGGTGATACCGCCAGAAACTCCAGTAATACCGCCGACCGCTTAACTGCGCCACCGGTGCAAGGAGGCATGGTTATGGGCGAAAGGGGCAAATGAGTGTTGTTGTAGGATTAGTGAAAGACGGAAGGGTGTACATGGCGGCGGACACGCGGGGGCTGGTTGACTACAAACCACTGCCCGTTCAGAAACTCTACGTTTCCACACACCCGCAGTGGGGGCGATGGGCAATAGGAAGCGTAGGGCATATGCGCAACGCAGAGATCGCTGATGAGATGGATTTGCCGATGCTGGGCTGGCGGGAAAGAAGAAGAGCAACCCCGCAGAAAGTTGCCCGGTGCTATCTTGACGGGTTGCGAGACCAAATTGAGCGTCGCGGCGTTACCGAGGGGAACGGCGTCATGGGAAACGATTTCCTGTTGGCGCTGAATGGGCATCTGTTCCAAGTCCTGGAGTTCTATATGCAGGACGTACAGATCGCGGCCATCGGGTGTGGCAGCGCCCACGCAGAAGGTGCGCTGCGCGCACTATTCAAACACAATCCGACCATGCCGCCTGAAGAGATGGTCCGATTTGCGGTGGATTCCGCTGCAAGTTACAACGTTGCCGTTGGTGGCGAGATTCAGGTGATTATCATATGAGACTCATTGAGGCTTCAGATAATCGGAACTTCGTTTACCTGCTGCCGATTGGGGATCTCCACACGGGCAGCCCGCAGTCTGACCTTACAAAGTTTGAGGGGTATCTGCGGTGGGCAAAAGAAGAGCGAGCGTACATCTTCGGCATGGGGGACCTGTTCGACACGGTCGTCATTGGTGGCGTGAGTTCTCCCTTCGGGGCAACAATGGGCCTCAGAGACGCCAAGCATTACCTAAGAGATAGATTGAGGCCCGTCAAGGACCTGATTCTCGGTATGATCCTCGGAAACCATGAGGCCCGATTGGTCAAGTATGCCGACTGCGACCTGATTGAGGACCTATGTGACGACCTAGGTGTGCCGTACTGTGGGTTCAGCGCTGTTGTTAGAATGGGTGTCGGGCATAACGCGCGCCACCAGGCAGGCGGGGTTACGACCCGTTCCCGTATCGGGTACACCGGATACTTCCATCACACCACGGGGGGCGGTTCTACCCCTGGCGGTAAGCTAAACAGGGTCTACAAACTGACTGACATTTTTGAGGGTGCAGACTTCCTCGTCGGGGCGCACAACCACCTCGAAGCTGCAGCCCCCATCGACCGCTACCGCCTTCATCCAACAAGCAATGGGAAGTCTGTTCTGAAAGCCGACAAAGTATTCCTGATTGACTCCGGCTCATTCCTGAACTGGGATGGAAGCTATGCTGAGCAAATGGGGCTTCCCCCGGGACACACGGGCGCACCCCGCATACGGCTGGATGGGCTTCGGCATGATGTCCACGTGAGTGAGTGACTTATGAATGCAGATAAGATTCTGGACAACATTTTCAAGGCCAAGGTATTGCTGAATGAGATTGCCGATGGCGTCGTGAGACCAGGAACTACGTTGCACGTGCCAAAGGGAATCAAGTGTGGCGGTTGTCCGGCATATGCGGAGTTTGACGATAAAGGCAAGGAGTTTGGCAACTGTGGACTCGCGGCAATGTGGGGTGAGATGGGGCAGGGCGCCATTGGCTTATTGAATGGAGATAAGTCACAGGCATGTCTTGAAGATACGAAACATTGTGGGGCGATCGTTACGTCCACGCGCGACAGCAAGTGACGCAGTTATAAGCGAATTCTTTACAACTTAGTCCACGGTCGCAACCTACGGGACCTCCGTGGCAGGCCAGCGAGCCAGCAACAATAGTACCCTGGTTCATGGTTCTATGATCGACATGACGCAAGTGGCAAGCGGCCTGAAGCGATAACTTGCCAGCCAGGTTAAGGCAACGGCCCCCGCCAGGACTGACCTCTCGCGCATATCTTCCAAAGCAAGGATCGGGCGCACCAAGCCAGGCGGGGCGAACGGCCCGAAATGCTGGGGTTCAAGTTCCCTGCTATGCGCGATGTTTGTTTGAGACTCATGTGCCACGAGCACAAAGAGATCAGGAGCCGATGCTACGATAGGCCGGCTCTCGCATATCCCTCTGTGCGGATAGTTGACAAAAGCGTAGCCAGAGCGGATATAATATCCCAGTAGCCTGCCCCCGTGTCAAGTCGTTGCATCAATACTACTCCAGATGGCCCTGGGTGGAGTAGTTCTGTTCCACCTTTAGGCATAAACCTTAGTATTCATGGAGCAGAACGGCGCTATCTTGCAGAATTATTCTACTGGAATAATGCTACAAGAGCACAAAACGTAACACGATTCGTGGCACACGTTTGGCGTTATGGGGGTTTATGGGGGTTATGGCGTGTTATGGGGGTAGATACCTGAATTGAGTTAAGGTTGCGGGGTACTTGACGGGTACTTGATGGCCCGCTATTACCGTTTGGGATAGATACGCACTATGGTATAAAAGTCAAACGGCAAATTATACCTTTGTGCGTTTAATACACATTGCATCTGCTCATTGCACATTATCTGCGGGAACGTATGCAGTACCTACGTTAATGCACCGAACTCACAAGTAATCCTTACCAGTTGCCAACCCTTAAGATTTTCTGAAGGGTTCGGTATCTCCGAAGGGTTGCCCCGATCGTCTTGTCGACGCCAACCAATCGATATCCCGACCATATTGTTGACCTCAACAAAATGGTACCCCGCAAAAGTGTGGTCGTCCCCGAAAAGGTATTCATTTGGGGACAAGTCCGTTTCAGATGGTTACCATTATTGTATATAAATGGTAACGGACGCCTCCACATTCCGGTACTGCTGCTCTTCATTTGTGATATACTGAGTGTGGCAGCTGATGCGGTTTAATTACCCGCATGACCCCGGACCTAATCCCCGGTGCTGCCAACAAATCAAAAGGGATTAGGAAAGGATTAGGTGAGAGACGATGCCGACAAAAGAAGAGACCAAGGAATACAATCATAGTTACAGGGAAAAACATCATGAAAAACTGTTGGAGCGTGAGCGTCTATACAAGATCGAGCACCATGAATACATAGTGGAAGACCATCATCGCTACTATGTTGAACACCGTGGAGAAAAAGGGGTAGACCATCATCGCTCTATGGTCGAACATTACTACGGGATTAGCGAAGAAGAGTACGACCAGATGTCCATCTTTCAGGGCGGAAAATGTGCCGCATGCGGGAAAGAAAATTCTGGCCAGATGAGAAATGGAGAATATGTGCGTATGTTCGTAGATCATGACCATACAACGGGCAAAGTTCGGGGCCTCTTGTGCAACAATTGCAATTCCGCGCTTGGACACGTCCACGACAACCCTGAACTTCTGTTAAAACTAGCCGCGTATTTGAATCGCGAGGCCCATGAAAAAGGCCCAAGTGGCCCATGAGTTGTTCCCATTTTGGAAATGGTTCGATTCTAGCCCCGTAGCAATGATTTCGATTGAAAAGACCAACTGGGGCACACCTTCCCTTCTTTCCTCTTTCTCCATTGACGCAGCACATTGCAGCGCACCCTCTTGACAAGTTCTGGCGATGATCTATTCTTCATTGTCGGAATTTGTCATTTCTGGAGGTGACGAATGGAAGAAGAGAGAACGATCTTGTGCGTGGCGAATCAGAAGGGCGGAACAGGCAAGACAACTCTCGCGTATCACCTTGCCCGGCTCGCGGCACAAGCAGGGCGAAGCGTGCTGGTCGTGGACGTCGACCCGCAGGGGAACATGACCGAACTGTTCACGGACGGCGAAATCCTCGATGCAAACCATACACGTTTGATTTTTGACGAGAAGAACCCCGTGCCCATGGTTGTGACCGATGGAATCAGATTAATAGGAAGTGACATTGCCCTTGGCGCTTATGAAAAAAGGGCAAGCTGGCACGACATAGGATTACTCCGCTTGTACCTCAGCGATAGGCCCGAGAAGGTCGTCATCGTTGACTGCCCGCCGAACCTGGGATTAATGACAAGCTCCGCTCTGTTCTGCGCAACAAGGCTCCTGGTGCCGGTGACGATGGGAAGAGGTTCAGTCAAAGGACTGAAAGATCTCTTCGCCACGGCCAAGGACCTTCGGGATATGGGAAAAGGTGTGCAGGTTGAACCTCTCGGCATCGTTCTGAACGGTATGGCCGAAGGGCAACTGAGAGCGCGCGAAGCAAGAGACCTGCTGTGGCAAGGCTATTCTGGACTGATGTTGAAGACGGTGATCCCTCAAGCCGCAAGTGTCGAGATGGCGATGAACCATAAGAAGGCGGTGTGGGAGATCGAGCCGAAAGGGAAAGCAGCAAAAGCCTTTCGTGATCTGTACTCAGAAATCGCGGGGAGGTTACTGTGGACCTAGAACGCAAGTCGACGTATGTCACAAAACTGGGAGTGAGAAAGATCAAGGCGGGATTCCTGTGGCGTGAAGAAACGCTGCTCAGGGTCAAGTACGCCGCACTTGAAGCACGAGTATCAGAGAGCAAGTGGACAGAGGATGTCGTGCTCGCGGCGTTGAACGCACCGCCTGCGGAGAAGAAGAAAGACCCGTTTGACGTGTGACGGCTTGAAATGCAAAAAAGCCCCTCACTTGCCTGTTGGCAAATGAGGGGCTATTGTTTTGTCTCTACGCCCGATGAAAAACAAAGCCAGCACTTGGGCAAGTGCTGGCGGAAGCATGGTAGTGTGTGCGGATAGTCCGCACTCCACTGGGCAGTTCTGATATTATAGCATGAACGGAAAAAGTCAAGAGGAGCAAATTCACGCTATTCCCCACTGGCTTGCCATTGCTTCTGCAATCCCTTCATAAGTTCTGCTGCGTTCCCGCCAACGGTCGGGGCTTGGCGGCATAAGGTGAACCCTCTGTTCTCTGCCCCTCACAATGTTTGTTGAAACGAGTAGTCGAAGGTGGCATAACCACAAACAAGTTGCCTTGGTTTCGCCATGTCCAAACTGCCACGGCTGGACAATCTGATCGGGCTTTCGCCAGACATGCGACATAATGCCTATAGGGTTTTCAATGGCCACTCTTTTCGTATCGGCACTCAGAAAACGAAAGAGATTGAAAAACGCGATCGCTTGCTGCTGCCGCCCATCTGCAATCTTTTCCTTAAACCACCTTGCACCACTTACCGCCAGGTCCGTACAAGGCGGGTGCGCGATAACCAAGCCCCAATGCGAAGGACGAGAAAGCAAGTCTCGCACGTCGCCTTGATAGTGCGGGCCAAGACGCTCAGAAGGTAGAAGGTCGCAGCTCATGGCCTCGTGACCACAGCGAAGAAAGGCATCGCGGACAATGCCAGAAAACTCACAGGCGACAAGAACTTTCACGCTGCCTTCTCCATATTCTGATAACACGTCTGCTGCTCCGTGCACCACTGACACTCGTGGCCGTAACGGTGTGGAAAGGCTTGCACGACGTTTATCCCCCCCACCTGGACCAAACTGTATTGTTGTTCTATCTCCTGCCCCACCGTCGACGCCCACTCAACAGCCTTCTTCACGTCCTTTCTCGTGAACTGTCGTGCCTCGTCCTGCTGGTATTTTGTGAAGTACAGATGTCCAGAAACAACATCCACACCTGCCGCTTCCATCACGGCCCAGGCATATAGCGCTACTTGCTTGTCGGGTCGGGTAGGCTTGCCCGTTTTCCAGTCCCAGACGTAACCCACGTCGCCCTCCTTGTACCACAGATCAATCTTTGCCTTGAATAGCCAGTTGCAGTTTGGCAAGTCCATCCCCAGCCACTCTTCTGCGTGACGGTCTTCGCCGTTACAGATCGAGGGTACTGCGTTCGTTGAAAGGAACACCTGCATTTCGTCTACGGGCAGGACCGCCGTCTCGACAGCGTGGTCCACGCTCTGGCGAATCGGGGCACCCTTGAACACGCCTTCGATGGCACTGTGTACTGCCATGCCAAAACTGGAAGCATTATTGGGCTTCTCTTTCACACGAAGAACCTGCTTGACGTACCAGGCTTGAGGACACTGAGAGTAGAGGTTAAGGCTGCTGAAGCTGTGGTTCAAGGTATCACCCCCACTCCCGTTCCGTCGCGCAATTCTTCCTCCACAACGTCACGATAAAAACGACGAGCATTGTCGTACGCTTGTTCGTGTGGCGGTGCCTGTCCCTCATCTTTCTCGTTACACATCATTTCCAAGCCCATTTGCGTAACGTAGATAATGTGTGTTGTGCCGAGAGGCATCCACGTTGCTTCGTAGAACCATTCGTCGCCGTTGTGAAAGATACGGCATTCCCCTCCAGGGTAATACGTAACGGGAATATGCCACTTATCTATCATGCCGCCACCTTCATTCCGTTTGCAACAATCAGCCCCAACACGGCCATCCGCCATTCGCCCTGACTTCTGAAGATCCCCGTTGCTGCGCCGGCTTTTGCTAAGTCGTCCAGCGTCTTCATTTGCAAAACCGTTACGGGTGATCCTGCTGGCTTTGGACGCTTGAACTCTCCTGCAAGAAAAGAACCGTTGATGCACGCAAGAACGTCGGGGATACCCGCCTTGCCGTACATCCCGCCGTGGGTTTTCATCGCCCAGCAGCGGGGCTGCATGTTCGTCCACTTCACGGCGTTGGAGACGATCGTGGATTCAAGAGAAATGGTTTTCATCGTCGAACTCCCCCTCTTCAATCGTGACCATCTTTCGAGCGAGCAATACATCGTTCCGGTCTAACGTCCATACATCCCTTATGTCGGTTGATGACCGAGCATAAATATGCCCCTCCATCGTTCTCCCGATAGCGACCCACACATTATATTCTTTGCGAACGGGAATGAGGTCAAGAGCGTACCCTTTCTCGCCGCAGTAACTTCCATCCGACATCCATCGATCTTGCTGCTGCGAACCATCCGCAAAGGTAATGACGCCTACAACGGGGAAGTCTGCGTTCCTGACGTTGTTCCGCAGAATCTCGACAGGAAGGCCGTCTTTCCTCGTTTGATACTTGCCGTCCATCGTGATCTTCATCTTCCCTTCTTCAACGCCACGTACTGCATGACGACGCCAACGAGTATGGCAAGGGCGAAACCGGTGAATACGCCAGAGACAAAGTTCGCCCAAAGAGCGGTCATGCGGCGTCATCCATCTCGGATTCTTTCACGTTGAACCCGAAAGGCGTCCCATCGTCGACGAACGATACAACAGGCTGCGGCTTTTCATACGTCTCTGCGTTCCTGCTTGGAATCACCACACCAGGCGCAACCGCAGCAAGCAGCTGCTCCGTCTCGTTTCCCTTCCGTTTCGCCTTCCACTTCGACCTCAGTCCTGCCCGATAGCCCAAAGCACGTGCGTCGTTGTTCCTCTGCTCCAGTTCGTCGTACGTCAAGATTGCCCACTTGCCCAATGTCCACATACCACGCCTCCTTTAATTACGCGTCGGCCCAAGTTTCAACATACGAACTTGTGGCTGGCGCAGTCATTATTAGACTTTCTTTAGCTCGCGTCATGCCAACGTACATAAGTCTCACGAGAGCATCCCTCTCGGGTCCGTACTGTGACCATGATTGCATCGAAGCCAATGAAAGGTCAGGGATCAAGTAAACAACATCACTTTCTCCACCCTTCACTGAATGTACCGTTCCTATCGTGACTTGTGGCTTTTTTTGCAACAACTCAATTCCGCCACGTCTGTATACGTCCATAGAAAATTGCATCCCCCGAGCTTTACTCGGTAGTAGATGGTTCTCAAGCCATTGAAGGTTCGGATCAAGGACGCCACCGAACGCCTCAGTAAAAGCCTCGCCCTCGAACAGCGAGACGACTTCATCGTCCGTCAGCCCTCGTTCTTCAACTGTAGCGTCATGCAACAGTTGCTTCGCACCTCGTGCCAGCGTCTCTTTGCTCTTGATAATATCGAACCACTGGTCGGCTTCTACTGGGTTCCACGGCCTCGCGGAGAGCATTGGCGATAGGTACGAAAGCAGGCGATCTTTTGCCCCTACCGTCCCCTCTCTCCCCGCTAATGGATTCCAGTCGGCCCGAGCCTTGCGATAGGGATTGTGGAAAGGCATTCCTCTTTTTCTCAGAACGGCCTTGAGGGGGTCAAGCATGTACCCGCACGTTCCTAAAAACATCACTGACTTCCCCTGCTCCAAATACTGTTCTGCGTCGTTCAGCAGCGCTTCTGCATTTCTGTAATTCCCCTGCGGGAAAAACCGGCACTCGCCTTGGACGGGAGTACCCGTTACCTGTGGCTCGCAACGGGGTAGGTACGGTTTGTCCAGCCTCAGCGTCACTTGCTTAATCCACTGTTGCGAAAGATTTTGTATCGCGATCGGCACTCGCCACGAATAACTCAAAATACGCTGTTGATCTTTTGACACGTTCGCCGCAAGGAGTGCTTCGGGGGATGCACCACGAAAGTTGTAAATTGCCTGATCATCGTCAAAAGCGAGGATGGTGTAATCGGTATGTTCTTCCCACTTTCGGAGAAGAAGGAGTTCAGATGCAGAGCTGTCCTGTACCTCATCGGCAATCAACACCTGCGGGTCGCCGGGACAAGTTTCAAGGTCTCGAAGTCCAAGTTCTATCAATTTTTGAAAATCGACAAAACCGCTATTATCCCGCCAGAACTCCCACTTTCGAGCAAACGCCTCAACCTGTGGTGGCCAGAGAGCGCGGTCCACACAACGAGCACGCAGGAGCATATACTGCCCGAAGATTTTATCAGACTCAGTTCCAGAGCTGCTATCGTCGCCAGTTAATGGATCGTCCACCTGCGTCGTGCCAGATGATTGAAGGCGATACTCGGAAGCGAAGTCGTTCCAATCGTCGATCTTCGTTTCTGCAATCGTTGGTCGGTTTAGTGCACGATAGCAAAGTGCGTGGAGAGTGCCTACGTGTGATTCGTCAATGGGGAGTTCGCGTGAAACAAGTTCCGTCGCTGCGGCCTTGCTGAAGCTACAAACGGTCACAGCATCAGAGCCCCTCCTTTCGACAAGGGATTGGATGGTGTTGGAAAGGAAGGTCGTCTTGCCCGTTCCTGGCGGACCCAATACCCACTGCTCACGGCTACTCATGCTGCCTCTTGGAACAACCGCTCTTCATACTGTGCCTGTTCCACTCTCTTGCGGGCAATCTCAGCATAGACGGGACTTATCTCAATACCGATATACTTTCTGCCAAGGATTTTTGCAGCGACACATGTCGTGCCTGAACCAACGAAGGGGTCAAGAATGGTGTCGCTCTCCAATGAAAATATGTCAACAAGTGTTCGCATCAATTCTTTTGGTTTAGGACATGGATGTTGTTTTTCTATTCCCTTTGTAAAGTTCATAGTATTTTCGAGGATGTAATCCTGCGATAACCGATGTCCTTTGGGAATTCTCCCATACAGCATGATGGGTTCCCACGCGTTGAACCCGCCGAATCTATTGAAACTCACAGAAGCTGGTTTATGCCAACAAGCTATCCAGTCGGGTTGTGGGTAATAACAAACATTGGCTATCCCAGGCGTAAATACAAGCCGCTTCGATACCCTAAAGGCTTCCCTAAACCAATCCGCACAAAACTTCTTGTATTCCTCTAAAGGAAGTTGCATTATCGTTCCCACATATTCTCTAGCGTTTGGGCCTATATTTTTCGCATTATACGGCGGGTCGGTCAGCACAAGGTCAACTGACTTGTCGGGCATGGATTTCAGAATGTCTAGGCAATCAGCACAAATGATTTCGTTCATGGCGTCGCCTTCGGCACATACAGCACTTGTACTCTAACATTGCGCCTTCGCCCATAGTTTATTGCTTCGCTCTCGTGCCAGAAGAACAGATCAAGTTTATTCCCCTTAATTGCGCCTCCCTGGTCGATAACGACGCAAGGATTGCCGTTGTTATACCCATCGACAATAACGATACTGCCACAAGGGAGAACGCGCCAGTCGGCTGCGATGCCTCCGACATAGACGCGCTTGCCGCTAGCGGTAGTCATGGGGTCATTGTCACACTCGAACACCGTGGGACTATATGCGCTCACCTCCATGAGCAATACCTTCACCACATGGCTAGAATCGCGTGAAACGGCTATGTCTGAATGAAGAATTACAGGAGCCAAACGACGGGCAGTTCTGAAATTGGCGATGTCGCCTGCACTTGCCCGTTTTGGTGACGCCGTCACGGCTGCAATGAGCAGGACAATGGCAATCGCCCAGATAACGACCAGCACGACTACGAGGATATCAAACCAACTGATGGGTTCTGCCCCACGCGATGCCCACTTCATTTTTTTACCTCACGCATCTTGCACTTCATTCTCATCCACGCCATACGTTCTGGCGTTCCCGACGCAAGGCATAACCATTCGACAAAGGAATGGTCGGGTCTCACACCAATGACTTTGTAAAACTTACAATCCCAGCACGCAGCGTTCCCCTTGCCTTGCGCCCTCATGCCGCTTCCCTCGCCGTATCGTAGGTCTCATACTCCTGCCACTCCCGCGCCCCGTCATCGCCGATGTCGAACGAATACGTCTGAACGCCACAACAGATGATGGCAGAAAGGCGCTGCGTCCACGACGTACGCTGTTCATGGATCCTCGGCACGTTGATATGAATCCCCTTGCTTCGGCAGAACTGCCAGCGCTCGAGGAGATACTGCCACATGAATCGCGGGTCGGCTCTCACGCCCGCCTGGACGACGATACTGTTCTCCAACTTCTTTATCAGAGTGAAGCCCAAAGGGAGGGGAGAATTCCACAGCCAGTCAACCTGGAACGGCGGGCGATGGAGAAGAGACAAATTTGTCCTTCGGCAATTCAGCGGGTCTCCATCCTTGAATAACCGCCACGTCTTTGCCGGCGCGTTCAGAAGCAAGTGTGCCAAGCTAAGCACGCCGTGTTCTGCTGAGCATGAAAGATAAACCCCGCGCGGAAGATCGCCGGGCGCGGCATACTGCCAGTATTTATCTGTTGCTGCGTCCATTGTTGGAAGGTCAGAAATACCAACTGCCACGACAACGGGATCAGAAGAATCAGAATATCTGTTCAGAAGCACCACATAAGCGGTGTCTCCCTGTACGATGTATTCATTGAGCACCCTGCCTCCTCCGGGAGAACCCCGGAACGGGGGCAAGATGGCGTTACCTTGAAAATCAATACGGACTGCCCAGTCCATCATATCTCACCCCCATGCTTCTCTGACGACTACAGTTGAACTTTCGGTTTGGACAAGACGGAACTATGCCGCCTTCTTCAGTTCCTCCTGTTCGTCTTTCTTTTCCCGTTCGTCTTTTACAACTTCTTCGAGAGGAGATGCCTTCAGCATCGCCAACAATTTCGCTACAATTTCCAGCCATCTGTATTTCAACGGCTCGTCGAGAACGAGGAATGCTTTGGCTGCAACCTCATCCTGCCACTCTTCAAAGTGAAGAATGTCATACATTCCGTCAATTTCCAACTCCACGCCGTCGAACGTGGCAAAGTAGTTGTCAGTACCGGTCCATGTTCCATGATCGGAGGTCGTCTTTGTGTGGACTCTTCTCGCTCCCGTGATGACAATGGTCGTGCCGTCGACGCATCGAAGTTCAATGGGATCCATGCTAGTCCTCCCAGGTGACGTGAGCAACGCGGCCCACTCGCGTATCGTTGCGCAGCCAATTCAGCGCGGCCTGTTCTGTTCCAAACACGTCATTGCCAATACCAGCGAAAAAAACCACCCACCCCTCATGCTTCGTGGGGACGGGAATGAGGTCGAGGTCACTATTCTGTAAATGCTGCCCTTGGTCTGCCGGATAATAGTAACCGTTCGTCGTCCAACTGCATACACCTTCTGTTCCATCGCCATACGTTACCAGCCCTACAATCGGCTTACTCAGTTTGGCATCCATACACAGAAGCCTCACCGCCCGCCCGTCGCGGGTCTGGTACTTCTTGCCCATGTCAATCAGGTTGGAAGTAACGGTAACATGTACGGTAAAATCAGTGTCTAGGCTGGCCATCATGCCGCCTCTCTCCACGTTACTTTGGCGATAGCAACACAACGGTCTTCGCCAACAGTGAATGCGTCCTTACACTCATCCTCTGTCTCAAACAGTGAGGGGGTATTATCCTCGTCAAGAGTGCGTGAACCAAAATCATCACCACGCAAAATCGGTATATATCCGGTTTTCAACTGCTGCGCCGTTTCTGGCCCAAAAACAACCTTCTGTTCCTTCTTAGTTATTGCACCCATATCCACGCCTCCTTATCCGCTCCCCGGCACAAGGTCGGGGGGGACCATCCATACGTGCGGTGTGATGGACTTTCCGGACGATTTCATGGTGAAGTGCATCCTGCGGTTCACACACCCGATGTTCGTAAGAAACTGCGCCAAATCCTGCTCCCGGATGTCCTTGTGGCGCGTGTAGTACATCCACTGTTTCAGTGATTGGAGAACGATGAAAATGTGCCCCTCCCTGTCGACAAATGGCATTCCGAGCGCTATCGCGTCGTTGGCGTCGTCGCCGATCTTCGTGGCGAGCAGATACTCGCTAATCAGGGCTTTTGTGCTGTCCTCGAATAATCCGTCAACGAGATTATCAAGCACCTCAGCCGAGGTCACGATGAGCTGGGCAATCTTCTCCCAGTCTGGTCGTTTGAAGTCGGGCAGTAACTTTCCGACGGTCGCCATGATCTTATTTTTGAACTTCCTTTCCTCCATAATAATATCCACGGTACCGATCTTCACACGGCGCGAGCCGCTGACCTCCATCCAGAAAATAGGATCGGGATCAAGGTCGTACTTCACAATGCGGTCCACGTGGACGCCAAGAACTGTACCGAGACTATCAAGCACTCTCGCCCTCGCTTCTTCAGGGGAAATACCAAGGGCTTCTTGCGACTCCGGCGTGCTTCTGCTCTGATTTATCAATTCTTCAATCGAGTCCGCTTTTTTTGTCTCCCTTCTTGCGGAACTTATCGTATTTGCATAATAGTCCTGCCTCAGCTTCAGCTCTTGCCCCGCTGAACGGCGCGACATGATGATAAGGTCGGCAATCTGCTGGTCGTCCAAATTCCCTATCACGCCATACATCGCAAGACTGGCGTCGTAGGCGGAAGGCGACTGGTCGCCGCCGGACAACGGCTTCGTCCGCTGAAATGAATCGGTGAACTTTGCCTTGAACCGAAGTTGGAGGGCGTTGAACGTATCGCCACTCAGCACCTGATTTTCCGTCAACTTCAATGCTCCGATTCCGCTTGCCTTCGTCGCCGTCGTGCGCGTCTCGGCGTGAACGTCCGCAGGGATCATCTTTGATAGCTCCATCCAGTCGTACTGCTTCTTATTATTCTCAGTAAACACCACCGGCAAAATATTCTCTTTATCCTTACAGTTCACCGTTCCAGGGATGCGGAGAATGCGTGCCAAGTCCCACGTCATGTCCAATGTCCAGTTATGAGATTGCATCCCGCTCAGGAGCCACCGCTGCCAGCGTTCAGCAAATTCCGCTGCGGCAGTGTTGTCGACGGGGCGAGCAGTAAGAAATCGCTCACGGAACAACCAGTAAACGTGAATACCGTGACCGGTGTTGACGACCATCGAGGGCTTGGGATAGGACGAAAGAGCCGCAAGCGCTTCCTCGATGCTCCCCGGATAGTTCTCTTTCTTGTGCCCTTTTGTTCCAATATCAATATCGGCCCACAGGCCCCCCATCGAGGCAACATTTGCCGCGTCACAGCGGCGAGCGCTCCCCATATCTGCAGGCGACGTGCACATGCCGGCGTAAATATCCTTGCCCTCGTAGGACGAAGCTCCGAGGGCAAGACACGCGCTATCCACATCGGGAAACCATGCGGAACGGCGGTCGGGGAGCGTCCAGATCAAAAAGCTCTCCCCAGCTCCCATGTTGCCGAACAGCGCGTCCAGATATGGACGCGCCTGTGTCAAGTCAACTGCCATCTCGCCTCCTTTCCATGGCGAGACACGATCCCCCGCCACGGCACCGTCTTGTCAGACGATACTAGGCGGCTTGCTCTAGCGTTTCATCATCAATTGGAGCGTAAGATGCAGAACGCAGGACTGGCACGATGTTTGCTGCGTAGTCTGCCACGAACGTTTGTTCATCTTTGGTCAAAGTGCGCACCACCGACGGGATAATGCGTGCGTACGGCGCTGGTCCACCAACCACCTTTTCTAAAACAATGCGCGTCACCACGGCGCTGACGAGCTGCTGCGTGTTGATCAGGGAGATCATGTACTTGTGCCACGGAGCAATGCTGGAGGGCGAGAGTTGAAGAAGGAAGGGAAGGATAGACCCTTGCGTCAGCATATACACGCGCTGCCCCGCCTTGCACGCCTGACCCTTCTTGCCAGCACCCGCTGAACCATATTTGCTGCTCGGGCAGTCGTCGCACACGCCGCCGGCGCAGCCGCTCTCGGACGCAGGAACGCCAACCTTGCCCATTTCAGCAACGCAAAGAGGCGGGTCGTTGGAGATTTCACCATTCTCTCCCTGCTTGAAGAGGGCGCGAGTTGGGTGCTGGTAGATCACAATGCCTTCGATCTCCTTGACCGGCGCGTCGTCCGGCGGGACCAGCCACGTGGTGCTGCCGCCTGTGGGGATTTTGACTTTGGGGATGTCCTTCACTTGGAGCAGTTCGCCGCCAAGATTCCCCTCGATGAGGTCTTTGATACTCTGATTTCCTACCTTAGAAATGGCGTAATCCGTCAATGCAACAATCTCTGTGCCCTTGCCCATATCCAGCCTCCTTGAAATAATTACTTACGTTTTAGTGGCGATTCCGCTCGCCACACTGTCAGTTTATCGGAAAATCCTTTGTCCAGCTTCTCCATCTGCGCGGCGTATTCTTCCCTCATTCTCCCGCCCGTCAGCCATTGGCCGACGGCGCTGCGTGTCACGCCAAGCAGCACTGCCAAATCCGTCTGCGTCATTCCGCTCTCGCGGAGATAGACAACCAGCGGGTGTTGCTCGCGCCACTTTGTTACATCTGCCAGCAAATTGCTGTTCACCATTCACCTCCCTTTCTACATTTGCAAGTATACTCACTTTCGTCGATTGTCAAGTGTCAATTACGCCGCCTTCGCTTCTTCCGACGTCTCCATGATGGCACAATGGTGATTGTAGGCGGCGATGTCGTCCTGAAGCCAAGCCACGTATTCCAGGGCCCTTTCGATGAAAAGATCACGGACTACGGGCGCTCGGCCCAAGGGGGCATGTTCTCCTACAACAGAACTCCGCCACTGAACGATCGCATTCTTGTACTCGTTGAACTCCAAATTGATTTTTGGATAAAGGCCGAGTTTTTGAATAAGAAGTTTCAGCTGAACGGCAGACGTCGCATCGACGGTGCCGATGTCCACAACCGCTTCACAGTGCTCGCCTTGCCACGTGATGACCGTTTTACAATCCGTTGAAGTCCTGAAATCAATCATGCGTCACCTCCTGCGAGATCTTCTGCCGTCAATCCCTTCTTTACTTTCTCCATCCATTTTTGATGTCCAATAGCCGCCTCTCCTTGTGTCTCATAGTTTTCCACAACAGAAATGCCACCATCTTTCTCGTTGACAATCCCGGTTTCCCAACCCGCGTCACAAGTGTCATTTGTATCAACGGTGAAATCGCCAATTCGGTCGTTCATCCTTGTTTCAGCATTCATATCAAATAAATCCTTTCCCGCATCAGTCCACGCCTTCATTTTGTTCCATCTCTCAAAAAACTTCTTGTCAATCTCATCACTCACACATCGCCCCCTTCCCCAACCTTACCAGTCTCAATCTTCGGCAGAACGAAGTCCACACGATCGGCCCATTCCGCCTTTTTCCCCTTGTTCCACTGGGCAACAGGCCTCAGATAGCCAACCACACGGCTGTAAACCTCTGTGCGACTACGTTTGGCGGCTTCGACTAGGATTTCCCCATTGATGTTGACAAGGTTATGCTCAGCATCTTCGTAGATACCACCAGAAACTTGGGTCATCCCGCCACATCCAATCCCATTGCCCGCATGCCATTCCGCTTCCAGAACCAGCCGTGACAAGAATACCAGTAGATACTCGTTCGACGATAGTGTCCACGATACTTCATTTCTCCCCCTCCTTTGTGGGCGCGAGGACGGAAGCGGGTTTCCTGTCACCGCCATAACAGAATCCATCCGCAAGTACCACACAAAACCATACGCTGCATCTACGAGTAAAGATGCTGGGCATCGGTCTTGCCCGCTTACAGTCCCTACAATGGACAATCTTAGCGGCTTCCTGCTCTGCCCCCTCTGCCACGCCTTCGGCATGAGCTTTGGCAAGAATGGCCGCTTTCAGTGCTTTGGAGGCGTCATCTTGAAAATCTCTTCCGCCACAATAGCAGATAAGTTCATGGAACATGTCATTGACTGACCAGTTCGCGTAGTCTTCAACTTTGGTCATTGTCGGCCTCCAATTCGTAAATCCAGCCAACCTCACCTTCCATAAAATTATCCTCTGCCTTATCGATCTCCAACCCGTCCTTAGAGCGGATTTCAATAACCCTCAGGACGTTGGCAACGGTCAATTCATAAGCAATCTGCTCTAATGCGTCAAGCAACCTCTTGAACATTTGTAGCCTCCTTTGCCATCATTACTGTTTCGACTTCCTGCTTGAATAGCCAGTTGTATGCGATTGCATTCATTTTAGCCATTCCACGGGCATCAGTCTGACGATGATAAACACTTCGGTGCAATGCTTTTGGAAGATATATAACTCGTTCTTTGTCTACGTGATGTCCTTCGCAACCAGAAAACCACGAGTTCAGGGCAACAAATCCAAAAGTGCGACGCTTGGAATTCTTCTTGGCACTAGATATTTTGGGACCGCCCTTCCAATTCGCAGCAGACATCTTCGCCCTTGTCTCAAGAGAAAGGCGTTTCCCTTTATGCGCCGCAGATACACCCGCCCGCGTTTCAAGAGAAACTTCGTGCCCCATCTTTGCCGCGGAGATTTTTGCACATGTCTCGGGCGAATGTTTCTTCCCAAGGTGCCCCGCAGAGTTCCTTGCTCTGGTTTCAGAAGACTGGTTCTGATGCGCAGCAGACATTCTCGCCTTTTGTTCGTCTGTCATGGGAATGCCCTTATTTGGGGCAGGCCTTCCCCTTAATGCAGCAGAAAGTTTCACTCGTACCTCAATTGTTGGCGAGATGCCCATATTCCATGCAGGTTTCCCTGTACACGCTAAAGATATTTTTGCTCTGGTTTCTTCTGACTGCGGATGTCCATAACCCATTTGTCTCACACTCGCCTTTCTCGCCTGTTCTGATTGTGGCAGCACCAGAGGCGAGTCTGGATTTCAGACGGGTAATTAAGCCGCCCTAGCTGCCATTTCATTATACTCTGAATGAAGAGCAGGCGTGAGTTCCTTCAAGATTGCTTCAACAACGTTCTTCTTGTTTGCAAGTGCTGCATATATTTTATCATCGACGGTTCCGGACATCACCAAATCGATATACGTAACCGCACGATCTTGCCCCGGACGATGAATACGAGCAAGGGATTGCTCATAATCGCTCAGAGAAAAGGTCGCACTGTAATAGATCGCGTAACAACTTCGCGTCATGTCTACACCAACGCTGCCAGACGCGATCTGTGCGGCGAGCACTTGTCCACTCTTCTGCCACTCCGCCAGCTCGTTCACGCGGCCAGACAATTCAGAATACGTCCGCCCTTGCTCTTTACAGACCTCACGGATAGAAACCGCGTCCTGGACATATTTGTAGAACACAACGACAGGCTCTTCTTTCGGCAGATCATCCAGTACATCTGCAAGCAGTTCTTGCTTCGCACTGTCCACGCGCTGCGGTTTTCTGTCGGGGTTGTAAATATCCTCGTCAGGAGAAAGCCAGCCTCCCGTCAGTTGAGAAAGGCGCAAAAGCTTCACAAGCCCGTTGGCCGCAGTCACCGTACCATTTTGAATCTGCGCTACCAGATCTTTCTCCAAAGAGCGGTACGTCTTCATCGCAGATGGAGAAAGAATAGAGGTGCGCGGAATCGTTGTTGCTTCCGGGAGGGTCAGGACAGAGCGATCGGCGTGGATGGCGATGGAATAGAACCGCCGATTGTACTCCTCGACGTTCTTATATCCTATGATCTCATGCTGCATATACCCGCCCATGATTGCGTATTTCTCACGGAACACAGCGAACGACGTACCAAAGACGCCGCTGTCCAGTGCCCGGTAGAGGCCATAAATTGTCAAGGGACCATTTGGACAAGGTGTGCCGGTCAGAGCAACTCTCTTGGCGACAGTCTTGCCCAGCGAATGGAAATACTTGGAAACGCGGGAACCGGGAGACTGCAACTTGTGGCCCTCGTCCATAACCAAGAGGTCAAAGCCCCATTTAGAAAGAGACGATGAAAGCGGCGGTCTCCACGCGCTCTCGTAGTTCACAACAATGACAACGAGGCCGTCATAAGTAAGAGCGTCCATCATCGTCTGATTCTTCTGCGTAACGCTTCCTTTATCCAGTGGTACGACAATAATTCCACTAGGAGCGGGAAACAGTTTATGCTGATGCCAAATCGTTACCGGCGTCGTTGCGTGTTTCTGAAACTCCGACAGCCAGACATTGATGACAGAAAGAGGACAGACAACGAGCGTACGAAGTACGTGCATATTCTGCACATACCACACTACGGGCGCAGTCTTACCTGTGCCAAGGCCGAGGTATGCAAGGAGCGCCGGCTGTTTAACCATCGCCCAATATTCCAGTTTCTGGTGAGGCCACGGAGCAAGGCGGGCGTTCGGAACATCGGGAAGATCCGCGCCCATAGCTTTGAGGCGGGCGGTCTCGCCGGACTGTTCCGCTAAAGCTTTGAGGCGGGGAACGTCGTTGCACAACAGGCGCCCCTTGAAAGTCTGGAGGAGAGATTGAGCAAGAGAAGGCGAAAGATCTCCACACCACGCCCTGTTCGGCTTCGACCAGGACAAGCCGGGGACAGAACGCAAGGTGTCCAAGTCGCTGAAAGGGGCTTGTATGATTATTTGAGAAGAAGAAAAACGAGCGATGACGTTATCCATCAGGCTGCTTCGAACAAATTGCCTTCAATGGGCGCGGCCAGTCGCTTGTTCGTCAAAGCTATGGCTTCCTCACTGATGTCAATTCCCATATACTCGCGTCCACAATCTCTTGCCGCCACGCAGACGGCACCTGAACCACAGAACGGGTCAAGTACGAGTTCCCCTGGCTCGGTTAGTTGTTCAATCAGCATCTCCATGAGCAGCACTGGCTTTTCAGTCGGATACCCGCCGCGCACGGGGCTGAAACGAAACACGTCCGGCATTCCAAGGTTGTGCGGATGACGATTCCTGCCCTTGTCCAACAGCACCATGAACTCACACTGGTTTCTGAAGTGGTACCCCATCCCTGGAGCCAGCTTATCCCATACCAGAGGCTTATAGTAGCTGAATCCAGCCTCTTCTGCGTAGCCCAGTACCCACTTCAACGTCTGACCATCACAGAAGATGACGGCATGACGGTCGGGTTTCAGGACTTTGCAGGCAGAACACATGAACTCGAACAGCTCTTGTTCATCAATCGTTGTGAACCAGCCGGTCTGCTTGCTCTTGTCGTGATTGCCACCAAGTCGCGTTGTTGTGCCAACGTCGCGCCACTTGTTCAACGTCCAATACGGAGGGTCAGTCAAGAGAAGGTCAACCGATTCAGGGGGAATCTGTTTGAGCCGATACATCAAATCAAGACTATCGCCACAAATAACGCTACTCATGCCCAAATCAATGCCCATACCATGCCTCCTGTACTTAGGACTTTACAGTTTAACACAAGATGAAGAGGAACGGGGTGAAGGAACTCTCATTTCTTCTTTCCCGAATCGCGTCCAGTGAAAAAGCCCGCGACAAAATAACAAACCGCCACAAAGAGCATTGCCGCGGTATCAAGGAACTCCGGCGTGAACGTAATTCTCATGCCGCCCGCCTGAAATCATTGACCATAGCCCACGCCTCGACGATGGCGGCGTGACGCGCTCCGCGTTTGACTGCTCTCGCAATCTTCAGTGCTGCGGTCGGGGATTTATAGGAGATTGAAGAACGAGACGTGCTGACGTGCCGAATGATTGTGCCTTTTACATAAACGCCCATAGCCCATGCCTCCAAGAACAGCCTAGTCCGTCGGGACTCTCCGGCTGCTAGTTCTACTCGCGGTGAATATCGCCGAAGTTGACGCCCAACAGGATTAACGTTGAAATCTGTTGTCGTTCCTCATCGGTCAGTACCACATCGCAGTCCAAACTCCACACCGTATCAACTTTCATCAGTGCCCCGCATTCTGCATCGCGTTCCACGCGCCCCTGAACCCTCCGGCAACGCCGGTGAGTTCGAGGAGCAGCCACAGAACGATGACGAAGAAGATAATTCCAACGACGTGAAAAAGATTAGTGATGAAGTTCTTCATGCGTACCACTTCTCGATCGCGTCAAACGCAGCCGTTACCTCTGAATCGTTGATATATTCGCAGAGCAGTTCGTCTGCCTTGATATGCCAGTCCTCCGCATCCGTATAGTCTTCGACGCGCCCATCTTGCCGATGATACACATACGTTCCGCTGTCAATCTGCCTCAATGCCTCAATCAATTCCTCTTTTGTCATTCCGCGCCTCCTTGTGGCTCAAAATAAAAACTCCGGACGAGCGCCTCATTCATAGAATGAGTGCTCTTCCGGCAATTGCAACGTCTGCATTTTGTTCAAGCATAAAAGCATAAGCGAGAGCGTTCATCTGCGCCATGCCTCGACCGTCTGACTGACGATGGAAGATGCTACGATGAAGTTCTTTCGGCATAAAAATAACCTGCTCGTTGTCTACGTGATGCCCTTGGCAGCCCGCAAAGGTGGCGTTGAGACATACATAACCGAAAACCCGACGCTTAGCGTTGGCCTTGCGGCGATACACCGCAGGGCCTCCCTTCCAATGCGCCACGGAATTGTTAGCCCGCATTTCAGGAGACGCCTTAAGGCCCATGTTTATCGCAGATAGCTTTGCCTTCGTTGCGTCTGAGTGCGGAACTCCTTTATGCGGTTTTGGCTTACCCTTTTGTGCCACCGACATCTTTGCTCGGGTTTCTTCTGAATTATGATGTCCCAGCGATCTCTTATTTCCCCTGGCCGCCGCAGACATCTTTGCTTTTGTTTCGTCTGAACAGTGCTGTCCAAGTCTCATTGTCTCACACTCCCTTTATCTCCCTTGTTTTGACTGTGGTGGCACCAGAAGGGAGTCTGGAATTCAGACAGTTTATAAGGCTGTCTTAGCCACCTATCAATTATAAACGATATGAAGGCCAATGGTTGTGGCGACATTCACCATTTATTGACAATAGACGAGTACCAGGATTGAGCATGAACGCGCCCCAAATATTCCAACAGCCCCGCTTCCGCCGACGAATAACGCGCCCCAATTTCCTTATTAAAAGGCAAATCATCGAATAACCAACGCCGCATATGCTCACACGTTGAGAAGGCGCGGTCGAAACTGACCGATCTCAACAAGGAGCGAATGGCGGGGGTGTCTGGGTGTTCGAGAATGAAATCAGGAGTACAAAGGCCCGAAGATTGGATTTGACAGGCGATGTTGACGAGCGAGGATAGACGTACTCCGTAGCCTGACATCGGTGGCCTCCTGAGCCATAATTTATTGCTGCCCACATTATACGGGATTCTGCACAATCACAAAATATTGTGAAGGGAAGGGTCGCCAAGGCTCAGGAGAGTTGGATGGCGACCCATATGCAGAATACTCATTCTCTCGTGATTTTCAAGAGCCGATCTTCCCGTCTCCCATGAGAATTGAAACACCGATGATGAAGTATAAAACAACGAAGCCAATGATAGAAATGAGAACAACGACCACGCTTCTCAGGGCTTTCACGCTGCCACGTCCACAGCGATAGATGGGCACTTGCCCGCTTCAGGGGCCATGCAGCCTCTGCAAGTATTGGTATTCTCCCATTTGCAAGGCTTGGACGGAAGAATCTTGATCTTCTCCATCGTTGCTTCGATTCTTTCCACGCCGGCACCATCGTAGTTCAAAACAGCCTTGATCCACTGCCCATTCAGCAATTCCATCGTGCTGCCCATTGCCCGTGCCTCCTCTCCCTATCTAGGGACGTTCTCACTGCTACAAGGCACCAGGTGCCTTGTTTCGGCTCTTCAGAGCCTCATCAGGCAGTATAACCACAGCGCCACAGCTTCAATCTATGGCGGTTTGTTTTAGAACAGTCAGGAGCGCCGGACATCCACCTATACTCGCTCCTGGGTGCTGCTTTGGCGCATCTTCTGGTAGCCTCAGGCTATCGATGCTATTTGAAAGCGCGGTAGTGATGTATTACTGACTGTAGAATAGCAAGTGATGAAAGTATGTCAAGCGACAATGTGAAGAAAGGGGTCAAAAATCATCACTATTACCGTATAAAGAGGGCATAAAAGACTGAAGAACAAGTCTACAACAAGGACTAGTGGCATATGTCGTCACGTGTCGCATGGGTAAAGAGAAGAATGCAGCATTGATGCGGGATTGAGGGGCTTTTCATACCTATGTATAGGACAATGTAAAACGGTGCGAAAAAAGTTTCTTAAACTGGCGGTAGACAACACTATATAGGGCGATGTACAGCAAACATGCAACGCTTCGCCTTCGTTGCCCCTGTGGTATCTCTTCTGTGTACTTTCCCTATATCATGTGTTGTGGACTGTGTTCTGTGCTCTGTGTTGCCCGTGTCGTGTGCTACGGTAATCTTGATTACTGTAATAGGTCCGAGCGTCTTGGCGTGGGTTGTTCGACTTCCGATAACCATCATTTATGCACATCAACGCGTATCGATATAAATGCAAGGGTAGTCGGGGAGCGGCGATAGGGGTAAACGGGGGTGATCCAGGCACGCCAGGGGGGGGGTGTAAGCCCCAGGGGCACCCGGTCGACAGGGGCAAGCGGAAAAAATCCTACAATTTTCTGTTCTTCAAATCTTCTCTTCTTATTTTCTTCACCTTCCGAATTACACCACTGGTCTTCATATTGCGTATTCTTATATCAATCGTACCCCGTGAGTTGCCGCGTGCACCGGGGTCCTTTATGAGAAGGTGGCTGTACGGCGGCCCGAAAGGGGTTCTGGGCAGAATCCTCCGTTCGTACAGGGGCAATGCGGGCATAGGGGCGGGCAGCCCGCATAAATATAGGGGTGAAAGCATGGGCGAA
>Ga0209747_1000090_pt1 | contig 41879 bp, 42 predicted proteins | sample BarGraNGADG00311_FD_184498 | JGI IMG/M metagenome (GOLD analysis project Ga0209747, IMG submission 184498) | Arctic peat soil microbial communities from Barrow, Alaska - Barrow Graham LP Ref core NGADG0011-311 (SPAdes) (version 2) | ecosystem: Environmental > Terrestrial > Soil > Wetlands > Peat...
GATTAACAGGAGGTATAAAAAGAAGTGATATTATACACAATCTGGATCTTATGCTGCCTGAAGACAGGTTGAAGGAAATTAAATCGAAGATTAAGCCTTCAGTTTCTGAATATGATGTCATAGTCCTTGGTGCTGGTCCTGGCGGACTGACAGCAGGGTTATATCTTTGTCAGTCGAAAATTAATACTGTTCTTGTTGATATAGCTTTGCCAGGCGGACAGGTTTCCACTACACACGAAGTATCGAATTATCCGGGCTTTATTGAACCACAGGCCGGTTACATGCTTTCTCATAACATGAGCGAACAAACAAAACTATGCGGTACTGTATATAAAGTTGCCGTTGATATTACAAAAGTTGATCTTGATAAGAAGGAAATAATAATTGATGAATACGAAACTATCAGAGCAAAAAAGATAGTTATTGCCACAGGTACAACTCCAAATACGACAGGAGCAGCAGGTGAAAAAGCTCTTAAGGGGAAAGGAATATCCTATTGTGCAACCTGCGATGCTAAATATTTCGATAATAAAGAAGTAGTGGTTATAGGAGGTGGAAATTCAGCTATAGAAGAATCTGATTTTATAAGCAGGTTTGCAAGTAAAGTTACCATTGTGCATCAGTTTGATAGATTTACTGCAAATAAAAAAGCACAGGATAAAGTTTTTGCTAACCCAAAGATAAATGTTGTATTTAACAATGAACCAAGATCATTCGTTAAGGAAGGAGATAAAATGGTAACGGAAATAGAAGACTTAATTACAAAAGAACACAAAAAACTGGTAAGTGATGGAGTTTTTATCTTTATCGGTATGAAACCGAATATTGAATTATTTAAAGACAAACTGGATCTTGATCAATGGGGTTATATCAAGGCCGATGAAAACATGCAGACAAGTATTTCAGGTATCTTCGCAGTTGGGGACGTAACAAGTAAAAAATATAGACAGATAACAACCGCTGTAGCTGATGGAACTATTGCTGCAATGGCAATCGCAAAAGAATTGAATTAGAAATTAAATATTCTTAACAGAAAAAGGCCGGATTGCTCTGGCCTTTTTTATTTTGTTAGTTATGGCTGCATAGATGCCCATCCTGACCATGCGATTCATGCTGGTGACAACTGCTACCACTGTCTTCTACCATTCCTTTTAAATAAAGCTTTACTACTTCTGTAGCATTACCTGAACAACCGCGGATTACTTCTATTCCACTATTATTAAGAACATTAATAGCACCGCCTCCAATGCCTCCAGCAAGCAAAAGTGAAACTCCATCAGCGGCCAGCACGGAAGCTATATCAGACTTGCAACCACACCCCTGGGGTGATTGAACACTTTTAACATTGCTAATCTCTTTATCTTCTGTTATTGTGAATACACCATACGATTCACAATGGCCAAAATGACCATCTATCTGATTTTCTTTTGTTACAGGAACTGCAATTTTCATCTTTAAAGAATTTATTTGTCAATGGTTAATATATTTCAATTTAATTTTATTAGTTCATTTTCACCAAAACGTGTACAATTTTTACATCTACTGTGTTTATCCAAGCCATCAATAAGCTTATAGCACTTTTTACATCGATACCAGTCTTTATCTAACTGATAGTTACCGCCTTCAATCTCAATTGCCTTGCCTTCTACAAATGATTTTGCAATTTGTTTTAATGCCTTGTTGTAAATACGTGTAAAAGTCGGACGCGAAACATTCATTTGTTCAGCTGCCTGAATTTGTGAAAGACCCGAGTAGTTAATTAATCTGATGCTTTCGTACTCTTCGAATTTCAGGTAAACAGGTTCAAATTTACACAAGGGCATTCCATATGGTTTGAATCCAACCATTTTAGGGGGGGTAAAGACGTTTCTGAATTTCTGTGGACGAGCCATCTCTGAAAATTTTAATCAGCGCAAAGATAATGAACCTACGTTCATAATAAATACAAAAATTAAATAATCTTTACTTTATCTGATAAAAATATGAGGAAGTATCAACTACTCCTTCAAAGCTGACTAATTAATCAAAAGAGCACTGAAGCATTACTCACTGTTGAACTTTCTTAGCTTCAAGACCAAATTTATAACCTGCATTTACACGTTCAATTAATTCCGGTAGAATGTCTGCATACTCACCTACAATACCAAAATCTGCGTTATGAAAAATGTGCGCCTTCGGGTTATGGTCGATAGCAATTATTTTTTCTGATTCTTTCATTCCGGCAAGGTGCTGAATTGCTCCTGAGATGCCAACTGCAATATACACCTTAGGTCTTATTGTCTTCCCGGTTTGTCCTATTTGTCTGGCATATTCTGCAACTCCCTCATCAACGACCGGACGGGTTGCTGCCCATTCAGCGTTTATACCCTGATTTTTTAATGCTTCGGCAAGTTTTTTAATCAGACCTAAATTATCACTGGTTGTTCCCCTTCCACCAGATACTATAATATCGGCATCGAAAAGATTTTGCAATCCGCCTTCACCTCTGACAGTCTTTAGGATTTCAACAACAAAATCTTTATCGTTCAATAAAGGTGTGAAATTTGAAACGATACCTTGTCTCCCTTCTGAACATATGGGAACTTCAAATGTACCTGCCCGCGCAGTAGAAATCTGTGGACAGACAAAACCCAGAATTGTTGCAAGTTTACTCTCACCATATGTAGGACGTCGTGATTCAAGAATTGGTTTATAAATCAATTTTTCTTTTTTATCGATATATTCTCCTATCGAAAGACCCGTACAGTCAGCCGTAACTCCGCTATCGGTTTTCATGCCAATCCTTGGTGCCAGTTCTCGTCCGGAAGTAGTTGCAGCAAAGAGCGCAATTTCAGGTTTTCTTATCTTAATTATTTGTGCGAAAATTGATGAAAAGGGGAGGACAAGATACTCTTCAAGCCTGAGGTCTTCAACAAGGATAACCTCATCGGAGCCATATTCGATTAGAGTTTGCGCGAATTCCTGCACGTTTTTACCAATAACAACAGTAAGTACTTTGGTGTCGTTCCCAAGCTGATTGGCAAGGTTTCTGGCAGGTGTTAACAACTCAATGGATGGTCTGGATATCTTACCATTTGTAATTTCAGCCCAGGTAATAATTCCCCGTGCACCATCTCTGAAATCTTTTTCGGGAAAATCGGGATGCTCAATTTCTTTAGAAGCAGTTTTCTCCTTAATCTCAAGAACATTACCTCCTTCTTTTAAGTTGGCTATTAAACTATCAACCAATGCTGCTTCATTATGTCCATTCGACATTTTTATCGGAGGGCGCTCACCAACGATATTAATAACTTTAACCACTATGGTAGGTGATCCATTTATTCCAATCTTCTCTGTTCCCAGGCCAATATCGTCAATTCCGAATGTTACGATATTCAAAGTACGGGCTTTGATTGCACCGCTGAGTGAAGGTTTGCGGGGAGGGATTCCGGTAGGAGTCAATGATATTAAACAAGGAATCGGAACTTTTAACAGTTGATATCCACCTTCAATGATTCTTCTGGCAATAACATTCCCCAGTCCATCGGGTTTTACGCTCTCAACAAAAGTTGCCTGCGGGATTCCGATATTCTCGGCAACCTGCGATGGAACATGAGCAGTATCGCCATCACTTGTCTGGCGTCCTGTTAAAATAATAAATTGGTCCTTTGACTCTTTGGTAAATCCAAGATGCTTAAGCATTGTTGAAATAGCCAACCCCGTAGCATATGTATCGCTTCCTCCGAGTTTGCGATCGGACAGGAGGTAAGCTTCATCATAACCCATTGAAATAGCTGTTCTGAGAGAGTTCTCAAAAGATTTTGGTCCCATTGAACATACTATCAGCCTTGCATCCGGATATTGCTTCTTAAGCTGTAATCCTGCTTCCAGTCCAAACTGACAATCAATATTAATTATGGATTTTGCTTTTGTCCGGTCCATCAATCCGTCTTCACCCATTCTCATCTCGCTTGGGACCGGAACTTGTTTTATTAAACTTATAATCGTTAGAGCCATTTCTTAAGTTGTCATATTTATTTACATATTTTGAAAATCAGGGCCATTTCCTCCGTTCGGAACAACCCAGGTAATCCTTAATCCCGGAGATTTTATATCGCAGGTTTTGCAATGCATGCAATTTTCAGCATGAATCCTGAGTTCCTTTTTCCCGTCTTTATTTGTATGTAGTTCGTAGACTTCTGAAGAACAATAATATTGCTCAGGTGCACCATATTCCTCAATATTAATAGCATTGAATTGTTCCTTATCGTTAATCTGAAGGTGTACAACCTGTTGCTCATCATGAAACACTCCTGCATGATAAACATCAGTTGCTTTATCGAAGGTCAGTACTTTATCGAACTCCAGTTTTCCTTTAAACCGCTCTTTGAATGGCTTCTTTTTCAGTTCACTCAATTTTTGCGTGGTCTGATAATCCGCATGAGATCTTTGTCTTCCAAAGAAACCTGCTCCACCTGTTATTAGCTGCGTTCCGAAAAGCATGCCTCCGGCAATTAGTCCTTTTGCAAATCCCTGCCTGAAATTCCTTACTGGATACAATTCTTTGCCGATTGCGCTGTTGTTCACGAGTGTCTTATATTGTTTAAGACTTTTTTCAGAAGTGTCGTCATTTAATAAAGCATCGGCAATAGTTTGGGCAGCTAACATTCCGGATCGGATTGCCAGATGAATACCCTTTAAGGCAGGCATTGCAACTAAACCTGCGCTATCCCCAACAATTAATGCATTATCAACATACAGTTTAGGAATAGCATAATATCCGCCTTCTGGGAGAGTTTTGGCACCATATTCTACCATTTTACCACCCTTTAAAAATTTGGAAACAAAAGGAGTAGTTTTCCATATCTGAAAAGCATCATGAACATCAAAAGTCGGGTCTTGATAATCGAGACCCACAACTATTCCAACTGCAACTTTATTGTCATTCAAACCATATATAAAACCTCCCCCAAATTCATCATTATCAAGAGGGTAGCCCATTGTGTGGTAAATCTCACCAGCTTCTATGTTACCTTCAGGAACTGACCATAGTTCCTTAACGCCTAAGGAGTAAACCTGTTCATTACTTCCTTCTGTCAGATTATACTTATTAATAAGCATTTTCGTCAGACTGCCCCGGGTACCCTCTGCAAAAACAGTAATTTTTGCTTCAACCCGTGTACCTTCCTGGAAGTTCTCCAGACGCTGTCCAAGATGATCCACCCCCGTATCTTTTGTTTTGGCGCCAATTACTTTTCCATCTTTATATAGAATCTCGTCTACAGCAAAACCAGTATATATTTCCACCTCTTTTTCCTGGGCTTTTACGGCTAAATACCTGCATACCTGACCTAAAGAAGCTGTGTAGTTACCCTTATTGCTCATATATGGTATATGGAATGGCATCGTAAAAGAGCGGTTCTTGGTTAGGAAAACAGTACTGTCTTTAGTCACTTTAGCATTGAATGAGATTTCTGAGAAATCTACACCTGGTAATAGCTCATTAAAGACAGAAGGCTTAATTATTGCTCCTGATAGTATATGGCTACCGATTTCTTTTCCTTTTTCAAGAAGTAATATTTTCCCGCTCTGACCTCTCTGGTTAAGTATGTTTGCAAGACGTATTGCTGTAGCTAAGCCTGATGGACCACCTCCAATAATCAAAACATCAGTTGAAATTGTATCATTATTATTCATTTAAAAACCTCCTTGTTTATAATATTTTATGCTATAATCTATTGTGCATCTCTTACTTTTAAAAATTTCTACTTATCATTTTATGATTGATACCAGCATTGTATTATAACTTAAACACTACCAAGCGGACAATTGTTCTTTGATTTAGAAGTATTTTATTATTATCAAAGTAAAATACTTAAAATGAGCCCAGTGTCTAAGTTTTTGGAATTCCTGATATTTCAAATTCATTCTCTTTTTAATTCTACATTGCCAGATTAAAAAAATTAACCTGTTTTTGCCCTTGATACCTAAAGGGAACAGGTTGATTTTTCAGTTTGCTCCCTTTAGGGTTGGGGCAAACAAACTGAAAAATCGATGTAAGAAGCATTCTGTAAAGGTAGAATTAATATAAGTCAATTTAAAAGTTATCCTTAATCAACCTACAGGTTGTTGTACTGCACCCTCAAATTCTTTATTTGTGAGTAAGCTCGCAGTATTTTTGTAGCGTAAATTTAAATATCAAAAGTTATGTTGTACACTAATCTAAAACACCTCGAGTCGGCAGCTGATCATAAAAAAGTAATCAACGAAAAAGAAAATGTTATGGTAATATGCGGACGTATGGGTCCGATGTGTATTCCTGTTTATAGCATTGCAGAAGAACTGGAAGATGAATATAAAAATGTAAAATTCTGCGACATGGAGTTTGATAATCCCGAATCGCATGTCATCCGTTCAATTCCTGAAGTGAGAGGTTTTATGGGAATTCCTTTTACAATTTATTACAGAAATGGCAAAGTCGTTAAGGCTACTTCAAGCATTCAGACTAAAGACCAGGTGAAAACAATCCTGAATAAAGAATTTTCAATTGCCGTAAATGTCTAATCAATAGTAAAACAAAAACAACTTATAACTAACTGATATGCAAACATCAATGATAATAATACTTGCAATTATCGCTTTTATTGGAGCGCTTTTTATTATGGCAAGGGTAAAGATGAAAAATGTTCCTGTGGTAGCAGACAGCGAGAGCATACTCACATTAACTGATAAAAATTTTCAGCATCAGACTAAAAACAGGTTGGTGCTTGTCGATTTTTGGGCTGCATGGTGTGCCCCATGCAGAATGATGGCTCCGGTTTTGAATGAAGTTGCCAATGAATTGACCGGCAATTCACATGTGGGTAAAGTAAATATTGAACAGTACCAGTCGCTGGCACAAAAATTTCAGGTAAGAAATATCCCGACATTAATTCTTTTTAAAAATGGAGTAGAGGTAAACCGGTATGTTGGAATTAAATCGAGAGATTTTTTGTTGCAGGAGTTTGGGAAGTTTTAGTAAAAAACAAATGAGAAAAATATTAAAGTTTCTGGTTAGCAAACGTGTTATCATTCTTGCAGCTTGTCCCGAACGGAAGTTTAACGTATAAAATGTAAAAACATGAAAGGGAAATTCGATTCAATAATAAGCGATTCGCGACCTGTAATTGTTGATTTTCATGCACTTTGGTGTAGCCCGTGTAAAATACAATCTCCTATTCTAAAAGAGGTGGCTGATGAGCTTGGTGAAAGGGTGAAGGTAATTAAGATTGATGTTGATGCTAATAATCAAATAGCCAGCAGATATAGTATCCAGAGTGTACCAACCATTATTATCTTTAAAAACGGAAAAGTAGTCTGGAGGCAGTCGGGGGTAGTCAGTAAAAGCCAGCTAAAGAATATTTTAATACAAAATGCATAAAACTTTTTAACTTAAGAATTTATATTGAAGTCTATGACAGAAAGTAAGTACCATTGGTACGACGGTCGGTTTTATGATACGTTCATTGCACCTAACCAGGATAAACTATTCGGGCAAATTAAAAATCTGATTCAATCAGATTCAGGAATTATTGATATTGGCTGCGGAACAGGACGTTTGGAATTTACTCTCGGAGATAAATGTAAATCAGTTTTAGGTATTGACTTATCAATAAAGAATATTGACAGGGCGAATCTAAATTTGCTGGATCACCCAAACGATAAAATTACTTTTAAGCATAATAATCTGAGTGAAATAATCGGGGAGGGGCAAACACATTTTGATTATGCAGTGCTAACCTACGTAATCCATGAGGTAAATGAAGAAGAAAGGATAAATCTTTTGAAAGAAATAGCAACGGTTGCAGATAAAATTATCATTGGCGATTATCTTGTTCCACGACCAAAAGGTTTTGGAAGCTTCTTAAGTGAAGTTATTGAATTTATTGCCGGAGCAGAACACTACAGAAACTTTAAAAGCTATGTTGCTAAAGGTGGCATTCATTATTTGGCAGATAAAGCGGGATTAAAGATTATTGAAGAAATATCAAATCAGCCATTATCAAATCATCTTGTAATAATGATTAAATAAAATATTAATACCTTTATAAGATAGTATCTTAAATACAAGAAAAATGAATGCTGCAATCCTGGTAATCGGTTTTTTGTTCGGAGCAATTCTGCAATATGCAAAGCTTAACAGGTATAACGTAATTAGTGGAATGGCGACACTCGAAAATTTTGCAGTCGCTAAAGCAATTGCTGTTGCTATTGGTGTAGGAGCAGTGATTATAGCAATTGAAATAGGTCTTGGCTTAGCCACTTATCATATTAAACCCATTTTACTGGGAGGAATCGCATTTGGTGGAATAATTTTTGGCGTTGGAATGGCCATTTTAGGTTACTGCCCGGGAACACTTCCGGTTTCTCTCGGTGAGGGGTCGGTTGATGCATTGATTGGTATTATTGGTGGACTTGTTAGTGGTTTCATATACACTTTAGTTGTACCATCTGTTCAAAGCATCTTAGGTCCTGACCTCGGTAGCATTTCATTATATACTCTCATTGGCCAGCACCATTTTATTTTCTATATGGTTGATATTATTATTGGTGCTTCATTCGTTTGGGTGGCATTCTGGTTAAACAAAAAAGAAAAAGCTACCGATTTTAAATGGTTATATTCGGGAATTGGTTTGGCTATTTTAAATGCCATTGTATTTCTTACTGTTGGTACAAATCGTATAATCGGAGCTTCCACTGCATATCCTTATGTAGCTGATTTACTTACTGGAACAACACAAAATAGCTATTATCCAAAAATACAGGGACCCGGCCAGTGGGAAGTTTTGTTTTTAACCGGTGCTTTTATTTCAGGAATAGTTATTTCACTCTTAAGGAAAGAATTCAAAATCAAATTAATTCATAGTAACTGGGAAAAATATAAGGGTAATTCAGTTCCAAAAAGAATCATCTGGGCATTTACAGGCGGATTTATATTGATTTTTGGAGCAAGAATGGCTGGTGGTTGTACCAGCGGGCATGTTCTCTCGGGCGGAATGCAGTTGGCTGTAAGCAGCCTTGTATTTGCTGCGTTCGTTTTTGGCGGGTTGCTCTTAACCGGAAAATATTTTTACAGACATAAAAATTAAGGTTTTATCTTTTCAAATAAACCTATAAGTTTAGTCTTGTAAATTTCAGCGATCTGTACTTCATGCTCTCCAATCGGTTTTACCGGAATTAAATCCATTACCTCCTGTGGAGTTAACCCCGATTTGAACATCAGTTTTAATGATGCAATAAGAGTATCGTTTATCGAATCGTTACTTTCTTTCTCAGACAGACCTATTTTTTGTCCGATCTCTACCAACTCCTTCCATTGGAACCAGAAATATGTTGGCAGCATGGCAGATATGATGGCGTAGCTTTCAAGTTTTTCTTCAGGAACCTCAAATGTATTACCCATAAGTCTTAATAAATCGAGAACCTGTTGTTTTTCCTTCCTGGCAAAATCAGATGAAAAGCATACTGGGTTATATCCTTCGTTGATAAAAGATGTTGCGTTTGGGATCAAGCGGGCAATGTTTTTAGACAGATTCAGTTTTGAGGAAATTTTCGCAATAGTGATTTTTGGGGCAAGAGATATCAAAATAGTGTTGCTGTTAACGCTACCCTTAATAAGTTCAAGTGCATCCATAACTACTGGAGGATGCAGGGAAATAAAAACTATATCCTGCGAGGCTGCAACGGATGCATTATCAATCTGAATATCAAGGAATGATTTTTTCAGATTGGCTGAGACATCCGGGTTAGGTTCTGTGACAACAATTTTACTGAATTGGGCATTTTTGTTTCTAAATGCCTGGAGAAGAATTCTTGTAACTCTTCCGCCACCGATAAAACCAATTGACTGTTTCATAATGATATAGGTTTTTGGTTAAAGCCTGGTAATCTGATTCTGAAATTATTAGTTGAAATATGTTTATTAAATGTTTAAAACAAGTGATTCATTTGGCTCTTCCGGTATTTATCAATTCTTTCCGGTCGGGTCTGTTGAATTCGGGCTGAATGTTAAAATGATGAATGTTGTATTGTTGGAGTATTTTCGCAACCCGTTCCAGGATATCTTCAAATTGCGAAATAGTATAATCCGCATCAAGGTCAATATGAGCTTCAAACATCATTTCGTGGTCATCGAGTTGCCATACATGAACGTGGTGCATGTTTTTTACACCTTTGAGATGTGTCACTTTTTGAGCTATTTCTTCTATATTAATATGGGATGGGGTAAACTGCATGAAGATTCGGATAGCCTCATAAAAAATGCCCCAACTGCTATACACTAAGTAAATTGCGATACCTATTGACAGAACCCCGTCAATCCAATACCAGTCTAAAAATTTAATTACAAAACCACCTGCAAGAACTGCGATTGAAGTCATCATGTCAGTGAACAAATGCAGGTAAGCTGAACGCATGTTGATACTATCTTCAGCGTCTTTTTTTATAAGCAGGGCACTTAGTCCGTTAAATAAAATTCCTAATGCAGCAAGCCAAATTACTACTGAGCCTGCTATTGGCTGCGGATGGATAATTCTGTAAATGGATTGCCAGATTAAAATAGCACCAACAACAAGTAATGTTGTAGTATTAATGAAAGCTGCAAAAATACCTGCTCTCTGATAACCATAAGTCTGTCTGAGTGTTCTTTCCCGGCCAGATAATTTTTCTGCCGCGAAGCTGACTATGAGTGAGAGCACATCGCTGAAGTTATGCGCTGCGTCGGAAAGCAGAGCCATACTTCCAGAGAGTAAGCCGCCAATCACCTGTGCAATGGTAATAGCAATGTTAAGAAGAATTGTAATAAACAGGTTCTTTCCGTTTATTGCCTTGTGGTTATTTAATCTCTCATTCATAATCTGAATATTGTTTTGGTTACCTGCACCAGTACATTAAACAACTGTCAACCTTTTTGTTCCATTTTATGAATGGTTTAAAAAATCATATTGAATAGATATCCTACAATCATTATTCCAAATCCCACTACACCAATAAAAGTAAAAATCAACGGGAGCTTCAGTACTTTACGCAGGATTATCATTTCGGGTAACGATAAACCAATTACCGACATCATGAATGCCAGGGCTGTACCTAACGACGCTCCTTTTTCAATAAGTACCGATACAATTGGCACTATACCTGCAGCGTTTGAATATAATGGAATTCCAATTAATACTGATAAGGGGACAGAATACCATGCCGATTTCCCCATCAATGCTGCCATAAAATCTTCGGGTACATAGCCATGAGCTCCGGCTCCGACAGCTATTCCCAAGGCTACATAGATCCATACTTTACCTACTATATCCTTAATTGCATCATACCCAAGACTGACTCTGTTACCAAATGTAATTTTTTCTTCTCCTTCGCCATTATTCTCCCGATGTGTCTCATATACCCATTGCTCCACCCATTTCTCAAGTTTCAACAACCCAATTACCCAGCCGGCAATAATTGCTATAGCTAACCCTGTCCCCACATAAATCAAAGATACCTTCCAGCCGAACATTCCATATAGAAGAACTACAGCAACTTCGTTAATCATAGGGGAGGATATAAGAAATGAAAATGTGACACCCAAGGGGACTCCAGCTTCTACAAATCCAAGAAATAATGGGATAGCCGAACATGAACAGAATGGTGTAACGATTCCTAATGTTGCTGCCATTACATTACCGGTAAAGGTTTTCTTCCCCTCAAGTGCTTTACGGGTTCGTTCAGGAGTGAAATATGTTCTTACAATACCTACAAAAAAGATTATTAGTGTTAGCAACATCATCACCTTTGGGAACTCAAAAACAAAGAAGCGGATAGCCTCAGTGAGATGTGCCCCTTTAGTCATTCCGAAAACCGAATCAATTAACCAGTTGGTTACTGGTTGAAGGTTATGATAAATAATGTACCATACAGGTAATAATGCAACAGGTAACCAGATATTTGTTTTAATATTTTTCATTTCTATAGGAATCGATATTTCGTCATACTACGAAATAATTTTATAAATTTTTTTTCACTGTAGTCCGGTAAAACATAAGGATATCAATTCATTTAATATTTCGCTGCTATGCAGCTTTGATACATCCGTGTAATTAACTCACTACAAATATTTTGCTGCTCTGCAGCATATTTTAGCGGCAGCGCAGCCCAAATATTTGTAGAAATCATTAAAAATTTAATAAATAAGCCCCGTAGGGCTAGGCGAAGCCAAATATTTGATAATGAATTAATAATGGTCATGTTCAAACGATTTAAAAATATTTTACCGGACAATAATGTTTTTCTATGAATAAATTTTCAAAATGTAATATAGGCCAACAATAATAAAGACTACAGCAATAACTCTTCTGAACCAGAGTTCAAATATTTTAATTTTATTATAAACCACTCCTATACCTGAAACAGTGTAAGCCAGAACCCATGCAATAATGATTACGGGAATCCCTGTTGCTATGGCAAAAACAAGAGGCAAATATAAACCTGAAGCACTTGACAAAGTTAATGGAACAAGCATTCCGAAATAAAGCACTCCGCTATAAGGGCAAAACGCGAGAGCAAAAACTATCCCCAGTAATAATGCATCAATAAACCTCCATGACTTTCTCTTTTCCATCTTTTCCGAGAGTCTGCCAAAACCTGGGAAATTTATCCTGATGATATCGAGCATGAATATTCCGATTAACAATAACAAGGGTCCTATGATTTTCTCACCATACCTCTGGAAGAATCCTGAGAATTTAAACTGGTCGGCGCCAAAATATATAATTAATGGAATCAGGGTATAAGTGATTGCTCTTCCAAGTGTATAAAATAATCCATTGAAAAAGACCCTGTTGCGATTTTCCAGATCTTTGCTTATAAATCCAATTGCTGTGATGTTAGTTGCCAGCGGACATGGACTGATAGCTGTCATTAAGCCAAGTATTAAGGCTGTAAGCCATGGTAATGTGCTACTGTCAAGAAGATTTGTAAGAAACTCCATTATGAATTACTTCACCAAAGGATCAATCTTCGATTTCATTATATCGCTGAATTTCTGAGGTTGCGAAACAGCATAAAGAAAGCCTTCATTTGTAATATTTATTTTCTGGTCGCCTTTTACAATAAGGAGTGTCTGACTGTTTACACCCAGTTTTTCACCCATTGCTCTGCCGGTTGCTTCTTCAAGATTCAAAGCAGTAAAACTTATCTTTCCTGCTTTAAACTGCTCAGAATAAAGTATCTCAACATTCTTACGGGCTTCTGCTTCCACAGTTTTACAGGTTTCACAACGTGTTGTCATGTGAAAATAATATACCTCAACATCATTTCCGGGAACAGCAGCTACAGTATGTTTCTTTTCAGGCTGTCCTTTGCATGATAAGACAAACAGGGAAAGAGTAAATAATCCTGTGATAATTAAATTCTTCATAAATCCGAATATTTATCTGGTTAGTAATAGCTTAATCTCTTCTGATGAAGGTATGATTCCTTTAGTAACGACTTTCCCATCAATTACAAGAGCAGGAGTAGTCATTATATTGAATTTCATGATCTCCATAATATCCTCCACCTTTGTGATAGTTGCATCTATTCCGTTCTTGCTGACGACTTCTCTGGTCAGCTTTTCAAGTGTTTTGCATTTTGAGCAACCTGTTCCTAATATTTTTATTTCCATTTTATAATTATTTACTATTTCCTGTTAAAAAAAGTGCCAAGTAACTCTTTGGCTTCAGCCCATCCTGTCTTATTTATACAATATTTTATATAAGGAGGATTTATTTCACCCTGAATCAAGCCAGCTGCTTTTAATTCTTTCAGATGTTGAGAGAGCGTTGAACGGGCAATGGGAAGTTCTTCAGCCATATCGCCACTATAACAACACTTATCTGTATTCTTTACAAGAAAATCCATTATAAATACTCGTACAGGATGCCCCAATGCTTTTGAATACCTGGCAATCTTTTCCTGTTTATCAGTATATACCTTCTCCTTTTCCTTTATCTCCATTTCATTTAGTGTTTCGTCTAATTACGAAACAAAAGTATAAAAAATTATTAGATCAAACTATTTTCCGGAGAAAATACCATGCAACGATTAACTTATTCAAACAACGCACAAATTACAACGATTAATTTTGAGATGCGAAGAATAATACATATATTCGTTGTAAAATATGCAACGAATGGAAACTTTTATATATCAACAGAATGATTGGCCAAATTTTCAATGGAATAATGATGAAATCGTAAGTCTATTGAGTGAAGCCAGAAATTTGCAAGGAAGGCTCGTTGGGAAAATGGAATCTTTAGGGTTCGACCTAAGGAATGAAGCTTTACTCGATACCTTAACTCTTGATGTATTAAAGTCTTCAGAAATTGAAGGTGAATTTTTAAATCCAACCCAGGTACGCTCATCAATTGCAAGAAGATTGGGAATGGAAATTGCCGGTTCAGTTGAATCTGACAGAAATGTTGATGGTGTAGTTGAGATGATGCTTGATGCAACACAAAATTGTTTCAAACCATTAATATCAGACAGACTTTTTGATTGGCATGCAGCTCTGTTCCCAACCGGTAGAAGCGGAATGTACAAGATAGTAGTTGCTGATTGGCGAGCGAATTTAACAGGACCAATGCAAGTCGTATCAGGAGCTATGGGAAATGAAAAAGTACATTTTCAGGCACCAGATTCATCATTAGTTGAGAAGGAAATGAATCTTTTTTTGGATTGGTTTAACAATAATTTAGAAACTGATTTAGTAATAAAAGCTGCAATAGCACATTTATGGTTTGTTACCATACATCCGTTTGACGATGGAAATGGCAGGATAACCAGGGCTTTGACTGATATGTTATTGGCACAGTCTGATAAAAGTAACCAGCGTTTTTATAGCATGTCTGCTCAAATACGTACAGAAAGAAAGGAATACTATGAAATACTCGAAAAGACACAAAAAGGAAATCTTGACATAACAGAATGGATAAAATGGTTTTTAAACTGTCTGATAAATTCATTAAAATCGACTGATTCTGTGTTAGTGAGGGTTTTATTTAAGGCAAACTTTTGGACTAAACATTCTAAAACATTGATAAATGAAAGACAAAAGAAATTGTTGAATATGATATTAGATGGCTTTGATGGAAAGCTTACATCATCTAAATGGGCAAAGATTGCAAAATGTTCAAAAGATACAGCGATACGGGACATTAATGATTTGATAGACAAGAATATCCTGCAAAAAGAATCAGCAGGAGGAAGAAGTACAAATTATGAATTAAAAGAATGAAAAAATGCCAGCAGGCAACATACAGCATAGCCAATAAGGGTTTCAGTGGTGTGCGAATTGTTGTTAGTAGCAGATCAAACTATTTTCCGGATTATCTAATCCTTTTTGCAATAAGCAGGAATACCCCAAATTGTTTTGTTTCATTGTCGGAGATTTTTCTATTAATAACAAAACATTGCCGCTCACTGATATTTGAAAAACCAGCTTTGCTGATCTTATTTGATAATTTTTCTATATCGAATCCCATATGACCGGTAAATCCTTCACCATGGAAAGATCCATCTTCTGTATAAAGGTCTGCTATGGCCAAATATCCTCCTGGGCTTAGCAGGTTATAGAACTTCTTTATAATGTTATCAATATCTGTAACATGGTGAAGAACCATCTGTGAAAAAATAAGATCAAACTTACCTGTTTTGAAATCGGAATGTTCCAGATCGAAATTCAAAGCTTTCAGGTTTTTTACTTTTGTGGATTCAATCTTTCCATTAATAACCTTTATCATTTCCGATGAGTTATCCAGAAGCATGATCTCTTTCAAATGATCCTTCAGCAGAAAACTAAGTATCCCCGTACCGGCTCCAAATTCAAGCGCTGTCACCTCCTTATTTAATGGAATGAGCTTAATTATTTCTTTAGCAATAGCCTCAGAACGATCCCAATGCATCGGGTTATTGTCCCATCCGGTTGCTTTTTCATTAAAGTCATTGATGTATTTTTCTGTCATGATAATCCGTTTTTAAAATTGATTTTATTCGCTCTCCGCCAGCCGGCGGAGCCGGGGTAAACGAATAAAATCAATTTTTCCATTTGTATGATTACTGCAACTCTTATTGGTTATAGTTCTAAGCAATACCATTTAGAGACATCTTCTTTGTTTTTTTTCTGAAAAGCCTTGTGATTAAATTCATTGGTATGACGATCGTAATCGTAATCTTCCTGCCATTCCCCAATGTTCTCAATAGTCTGTTTAATTGAGTCTGTAATGAAAAGCAACTCTTCATTTGTCATTGTAGGATGAAGAGATAACCTTATCCATCCTGGTTTCATTGAAAGATCACCTGCATCAATTCTGTCAGTTATCTCCTTTGATAGGTTAATGTCAACATTTAGCAGGTAATGACCATAAGTACCGGCGCAGGAGCAGCCACCTCTCAGTTGTATTCCGAACCTGTCGTTAAGAATTCTGTTAATAAGGTTGTGATGTATATTATCTACATAAAAAGAGAAGACACCAAGCCTTTCTCTGATATTATCTGCCAGAATGTGTAAATTTTCTATACCAGACAACTCTCTGAATGTTAATTCTATGAGTTCATTTTCTCTCTCGTGGATTTTTTTTGTACCCATGTTTTCTTTTAGAGTAACTGCGAGAGCGGCCTTTATACCCTGAAGAAATCCGGGTGTTCCTCCATCTTCTTTTACTTCAATGTCGGTGATGTAACTGTACCCGCCCCATCTGTTGGTCCATTTTACGGTGCCACCGCCCGGACTATCAGGGATTTCGTTATTATACAGCTCTTTACTGAAAATAAGAACACCGGCGCTGCCCGGGCCTCCCAGAAATTTATGAGGTGAGAAAAAGACAGCATCAAGTTGTTCCAGTTTATCAGAAGGGTGCATATTGATATCAACATAAGGTGCTGAACCTGCAAAATCGACAAAACAGTAACCGTTATTCTCATGCATAATTTTGGCAAGTTCATAATAGGGGGGGAAATACCCTGTTACGTTTGAACATGCTGAAAAAGAACCGATGAGCAGGGGCCGGTCTTTGTATTTTATTATTTCTTTACGTAAAGTTTCGGGGTTAACAGTCAGATCATCTGATGGTTCCAGTACGACTACATCGGCCAGCGTTTCAAACCATGAGGTGTGGTTGGAATGGTGCTCGGTATGTGTCAGAAAAACTACTGGACGGTTTTCATTTGGGATATCCTTGCAGCTTTTATAGCCATCGTGTGTATAAGTGCAAAACTTTATTGCCTGCTCCGGAACTTTCAAACCAAGAATCCTCTGGAGCTTGGAAATAGCCGAAGTCATACCGGTTCCGGTAAATATTAAAACATCATTATCATTAGCATTTACGTGATGTTTTACTATCCTTTGTGCCAGATGATAGGCATCTGTCATAGCCTTTCCTGTGGCGGTAGATTCCGAATGTGTGTTCCCGATCATCGGACCAATATCATCTGAAATCCTTTTTTCAATTAAACTGTAAAACCTTCCGCTGGCTATCCAATCGGCATAAATCAGTTTCTTTGAACCATAGGGAGTTTCAATTATTGCATCAATACCGATAATATTCTTACGGTACTGGTTAAAGTATGCTTCAAGCTCCGACATTAAAATACTGGGATATGATTTTTCTTATTTGCTTCAAAATTAGCTTTAAGTTATGATTTGGCAAAACTGAATACCGGTTTAGCATTAAGCATATGAAATATTAATCAGAACTTTAGCATATAATTTGGGGGTTTAATTGCTGTTCTTCCTGACCTTAAGTAATTTATAATGATTTTAAACAACTGATATTTACATGATTGTTAATTTGTTAACAGTAGATTATTAATAATGTCTTTTACCGATACATATATTTATCTAAATATGTAGATAAAAGCTTAATTATTTTTTCATAATTTTGTTTTGTTATAAAATTAACAGATGACCAGCAGAAGAAACTTTATCAAAATTTCAGCTATCGGAGCGGGTGTTCTCGTAACAGGAACAGCATCATTTAAGATTATTAAGGCTCTGTCGTCAAAGGAAGATATAAAAAAACTTGTTGTTGATCTGAAGCGTACTCCAACTTATTGTGAGGTATGTTTCTGGAAATGCGCCGGTTGGGTTTATAAGAATTCTGAAGGTAAAATCTGGAAAATCGTCGGGAATGACGAAGATCAGCATTGTAATGGCAGATTTTGTCCTCGTGGGACCGGAGGAATTGGGATGTATTATGATGAAGACCGACTGAAGACACCACTAATAAGGGTTGAGGAACGTGGGAAACAGGTTTTCAGAGAGGCCACATGGGACGAAGCTCTTGAGGTTATTGCCGGGAAGATGAAAGAAATATCCTCAAAATACGGACCTGAGAGTATGGCTTTATTTACACACGGATCAGGCTCCGGTTATTTTACAACTTTACTTAAAGCTTATGGTTCTGCAAATATTGCTGAACCATCCTATGCACAATGCCGCGGTCCAAGAGATGAGGCCTTTTTTGCAACTTTTGGCGAAGAGGTTTATTCACCAGAAGTTACTGATATACGAGATACCAAATGTCTGGTTTTGATTGGATCTCATATAGGTGAGAATATGCATAATGGACAAATTCAGGAGATGTCGGATGCAATAGATAAAGGTGCAACCATAATTACTGTTGATCCCCGGTTCTCTACCGCCGCAGGGAAATCAAAATTCTGGCTGCCTATTAAGCCCTCAACAGACATGGCATTACTTCTTGCATGGATGCACGAAATAATATATAATGAGTATTACGATAAGAAATATGTTACAAAATACTGTTCAGGATTTGACCAGTTAAAAGCACATGTAAAAGATTTTACTCCTGAATGGGCCTATGGTATTACTACTGTAAAACCTGATCTGATCCGTAAGACAGCAAAGGAGATGGCGAATGCATCACCGGCAGTGATTGTTCATCCCGGCCGTCATGTTACGTGGTATGGAGATGATACTCAAAGAATCAGGGCTGTTGCAATTTTAAATGCTTTGTTAGGTTCGTGGGGCAGAAGAGGTGGTTTTTACCGGCCTGCAAAATTTGAACTTGCGCCGGTTGCAACTCCAGCGTTCAAAGCACCATCTAAAACTTGGCAGGATGCTTTTCCGGGTAAATATGCAATTGCAAGTTCTCCCGTTTCTAATGTGCTGATTGATGCTTCAATTCCCGATAACAAACCGACATATCCTATTAAAGGATGGATCGTGAATGGAACAAATCTTATATTAACGATTCCTGATCAGGCTAATACATTTAAAGCAATTCAGAACCTTGACCTGATAGTTGCGGTTGACACAATGCCGATGGAGATCACAGGCTGGGCAGATGTGGTGCTCCCTGAATGTACATACCTTGAACGATATGATGTTTTAAGAGCCGCACCTCACAGAAAACCTGCTATTGCCTTAAGAATGCCGGCTGCTGAACCTTTAAATAATACAAAACCTGATTACTGGATCGCCAGGGAGCTTTCTAAAAAGCTGGGGCTTGAGAATTTTTTCCCATTTGAAAAACAGGAAGATCTTCTTGACTGGCAACTGAAGAAAGCCGGATCGTCACTCGAAGAGATGCAAAGAATAGGTGTGAAAACGTTTGAAAGGGAAGCAGATGACCTATATTTTACTGAAGATGAAGACGTTAAGTTTCCTACCGATTCAGGTAAAATTGAGTTATATTCAGCATATTTTGAAGGTGCAGGATTCGATCCTCTTCCGAAATATGTTGCTCATGAAGAACCTGCGGAAGGTTTCTACAGACTTATTTACGGACGTGCTCCCATGCACACTTTCAGTCGTACATCCAATAATCCAAACCTTACAGATCTGATGCACGAAAATACTGTTTGGATAAACCCAAGAATCGCAAAAGAATGGGGAATAAAAGCAGATCAATATATATGGCTTAAAAATCAGGATAATGTAATTTCAGATTTTTCGGTAAAGGTCAGGGTAACTGAACGAATCCGTTGGGATTCAGTCTATATTGTCCATGGTTTTGGTCATGCCCGGAAACAGATGCATCGTTGTTTTGGAAAGGGTGTAAGCGATACGCAGTTAACAACAAAGGTTCTTGTCGATCCGCTGATGGGAGGAACAGGCATGAGGTCAAATTTCGTAACATTTGTAACGGATAAAAAAGAACAGGAGGTTGCATCATGAGATATGCAATGGCAGTAGATACAAAAAAATGTGTGGGTTGCAGCGATTGTGTTGTTGCCTGCCAGACTGAGAATAATGTTCCACATGGTTTTTGCCGCGACTGGGTTGTTGAAGTAATGGATGGCACATATCCGCAGCTTGAAATGGAGATAAGATCGGAAAGATGTAATCATTGCGTTAATGCGCCCTGTGTGCGTTGCTGTCCTACCGGGGCAAGTCATATCGTCGAAGGAGGTATTGTACTGGTAGAGAAAAGTAAATGTATAGGTTGTGGAGCATGTATGGCATCGTGCCCTTATGATGCCCGATATCCTCATCCTGCTGGTTACGTTGATAAATGTACCTTTTGCGTTCACAGAATAAAGAACGGATTATTACCTGCCTGCGTAGCAGTTTGTCCAACCAAGTGCCTCTATTTTGGTGATCTTGATGACTCCAACAGCAGTGTTTCTATTGTACTTAAAAAAAGAAAATTAAAAACCCTGATCCCTGAAGCAGGAACAAACCCTCAATTATATTTTCTAATATAGAATGTTGTTTATCAGCTAAATATGAAAGAAGAAACAATTGTAAGCGGAAGGATGAATCAACTTATTGATCCTCAATTGCATATCTGGCACTGGCAGATCTCTCTTTATCTTTTTCTGGGTGGAATGGCAGCAGGTATTCTGGCAATAGCCGCACTCTATTATATCAGAGGCAGGGAAAAAGATTACAGAACTGCTGTTCGTATTACCCCTTTTCTTGCACCTGTGCTGCTCATTTTCGGACTGATTGCTTTATTTATTGATCTGCGACATAAGCTGTTTTTCTGGCAGTTATATACTAACATCAGATTACAATCACCAATGTCTTGGGGAGCCTGGACGCTTATGGTTATAACACCGGTTTCATTTATCTGGTGTGCCCTTCATATAAGAGATATTTTCCCAAAATGGGATTGGAAATATAAATTTCTATATGATATTGAAACATTCTTCAATAAGTATAAAAAGGTATTAGCATGGATAATGCTTATTTATGCGATAATCCTTGGAATCTATACAGGTATTCTGCTATCTGCTTTCAATGCCCGACCTTTGTGGAACACATCTATACTCGGACCACTTTTTCTTGCATCCGGTCTATCCGCAGGGGCAGCTGCTACCTTGCTCTTATCAAAGGACAAGGCAGAACGTAAACAATTTGCCAGGATTGATCTTGTTTTAATTGGAATAGAATTATTTCTGATTATACATATGTTTATGGGGTTTCTGGCAAGCACACAGGTGCAGATTGAGGCTGTTAACATGTTTTTGGGGGGACCGTATACTATGTCGTTTTGGATATTTGTAGTGATCATGGGAATGCTGATACCTGCCCTTCTTGAGATTATGGAACTGGGGAAATTTAAAATACCGGTAATAATTCCTGCTGTTCTCGTAATTTTTGGCAGCCTGATGTTACGGTTCATAATTGTTTATGCAGGCCAGGTGAGCAGATGGTTGTATTAAGCCCAGGGTGCAGACCGTAGAGACGCAAAATTTTGCGTTTCATTAAAAAATACAGTAGAGGCGCAAAATTTTGCGTCTCTACATAGATGAATGAAAACTGATAAGAATTATAAAAATGGTTAAGACAAAGGAATCAAGAAAAACAAAATACCTCAATCCATATGTAGGCGGGGTATTATTGGGTTTAGTTCTGTTGGCTGCAAATTTTGTTGCCGGTCGCGGACTGGGTGCAAGTGGCGCAATTAAAAGTGCTATTGTAACAGTTGAAACAACTATTGCTCCAAGGGCTTCAGTAAATTCAGGTTTCATTAAGGAATACACTCAAGCTCATAGCGGTAACCCTATGAAAAATTGGCTCGTTTTTGAAATGATGGGCGTTCTTGTAGGCGGATTTCTCTCAGGTGCCTTTGCGGGTCGTTTGAAATTTAAGGTTGAACATTCACCAAATATAACTTCACGGAAAAGAATGTTTCTGGCATTAACAGGAGGGGTTTTATTTGGCTTTGGATCTCAACTTGGCAGGGGCTGCACAAGCGGATCTGCACTAAGTGGTATGGCAGTACTATCTTTAGGTGGTTTTATTACAATGATGGCTATTTTTGGCACTGCCTATGCTCTGGCTTACTTCTTCAGGAAGAACTGGATATGAAACGGTGCACCCTTCGGCAAGCTCAGGGTAAGGCTCAATGGCACAAGGGCATAAAGGCGCAATAGCACAACAACATAACAACATAATGACATAACAAGACAATTAGATATCAAGACATTAAGACAAAAATATTATGGGACCATTATCAGTAAATGAATTAATATCAGAGAATACTAACCTCTTTCTGGCTTTTGTAATCGGAATAGGTTTTGGCTTTGTTCTTGAACAGAGTGGTTTTTCTTCAAGCAGGAAACTGGCAGGAGTGTTCTACGGTTATGATGCAGTTGTATTGAAAGTATTCTTTACTGCAGCAATAACCGCTATGCTGGGACTACTTTTCTTCAGCCTTTTTGGATGGGTCGACCTTAGCCTGGTTTATGTTAATCCTACTTATTTAACATCTGCTATTGTAGGAGGGATAATAATGGGTGCAGGTTTTATTATTGGCGGTTACTGCCCCGGTACAAGCTTCTGTGGAGCATCAATTGGTAAGCTTGATGCATTCGTCTTTATTGGAGGTTTATTTATCGGAGTATTCATTTTTGGTATAGGTTATAACCTTTGGGATGGAATGTATATGGCGAAATTCCTTGGGTCACCAAAAATCAGTACAACACTAGGCCTGACTGATGGAGTATTTGCCATATTACTCATTATCGCGGCACTTGCAATGTTTTGGGTAGCCGAATGGGCTGAAAAAAAATTCCCCAGAGAAGAATATTAAAGCTCAAATATATTTATACAAACTTTAATCTATATATTATGAAACCACGTACATTATTAGCACTGTTCATCATTCCGATGGGTCTTATCATAGCTGCTGTCCCGTCGAATAAGACCAGACAATACAAACTCACTGCAGAGGAATTATTAAGTGAGGTTAATACAAGAACCCAGTATGTCACGCCTGATGCTGTGGCTGATATGATAGTAAAGAAGGATCCTTCTCTGCGTCTCATTGATGTCAGAAGCCAGGAAGAGTTCGAAAAATTCAGTCTCCCAGGAGCTATTAATATTCCGGCTACCGATCTTCTTTCAGACCAATACACAGATATTCTTAATCAGGATATTAAGATGAATGTGTTTTATTCCAATGGCACATTGACCGCTAATGAAGCCTGGATGGTAACCAGGCAGCTTGGTTATATTAACAACTTTGTACTTGAAGGTGGACTGAACTATTGGTTTGAGGCGATCCTTAACCCTCAAAAACCATCATCATCAAGTGCAGATGAGGAGTTCGCAAAATACGACTTTCGTAAAAGCGCAGGATTAGCTTTGGGAGGAAGTGGTTCATCCGTTCAGACCACTCAGGTTCAGTCTGCTACTTCAGCAAAACCAGCTGTTTCGGCTGTAGGAAAGAAAAAGAAAGCTGCCGGCGGTTGTTAGAAAGAAACCGGACCTTTATCTGCCTTCCGATACCCGCTTCAGAGCATTAGGTGCCTGTATTAAATGGTAGTCGTAGGTATATACCAGGTATTTCTTTTCCCAGGTCGGGAAGAATTTTTCTTTATATTTCCTTAATCCTTTGAAATGGCCAAACGCTTTAATGTTTTCATAAGCGTATTGAATGGTCTTCTCAGCCAGGTTAGTTCCTTCAATGCCTGAAAGGGGAGCCAGGCCAAGATTTGCTGACTTATATCCCTGATCCTTAAGGTATAGCAGGGTTTTTGCCATTAGAAGATCCAGTACTCCGTTTGGAGCATCATGAACCTTCCTTATAAGATCGTAAGTAGCTTCTCCAGGTGCAAAATCGGGAATAAGGTTCAGAAAGGCAAATACTTTTTCCTCTTTATCCTCTACGGTAATTATGGTTTGGCCCTTTAGAATAGTCCGGTCAAATACTCCCTGAGTAAATGCAATTTCTTTCTCATTCATTTCAATGAGCCAGTTATTCGAAACCATCTCAAGTTTCTGAAGTAATCCTTCTTTAATTGGTGGCTGGTAAACTTTTATATCATAACCTTCTGATGTCAGACGGTTTATAGCGCTTCTGGTGGTTTTCATTTTCCCACCATCCATTGTGAATGTGGTAAGATCTACAATAGCCTCTTCTCCAATCGGAAAGCTCTTTTTGCCGAGATTCAGGTATAAGTTTAATGAAGGTTGTGGAATACGATAATAAATGCCTACAAAACCATTTTCGGTGCAGAACATGTCAAAACTCTGTACCATTTTGATAAGCGCTTCATCATCTTTACATACAGGATTTTCGAGAACAAATGCAAAATGTCTGGTCATCTTAAAGGAAATAAATCCATCGCGGTCATCCGATATAAAAACAAACTTATCGGGATACGTTTTAAAGAAGTCGAGCGGTGAATTTCCATAGCGTTGCTGTATTTCCTTTGCAAGTTTAAAGTCTTCTTCTGAATTAAAAGGTTTACTGAAGTATGGTTTTAAAAGGCTGAAGAAAATAAAAGTTATTACAGATCCAGAGAAAAAATAGATTGAATAAATGAAATTTTGTCCGAAGGCAGTAAGTGGTTGGAGTCCGCTGTCATCGAACAGGAAAAACATTTTAAATATGATTTTTATAGATGTGGTCAGGTGAAAATCAATACCAAAGTGATGTTTGTCCATAAAATAGAAGCCAATAATTCCATATAGAAGAACTGCCCCTACGCTATATATCAGCACAAAATAACTTATACGAGTCAGCCGGCGATGTGGTTTTAGAGCATAGTGACCTCTGGTATATAAAAGTGAGACAGCAGCTATTAAAGCTAATATTGCTTCTTCATAATCTGCTCCCTTAAAAAGATGACCTACAGCAGATATTACTGTAAGAAAGATTGCGAGATACCATGCCCGGATAGATCCCTGTAACAGAAAAACACTTAGCATTAACAACAGGAGACCTGCAACAAGTACAAGTTCATTACTATTACTCACAAGTGTTTTAGGCAGAAATTCGTACACAAGTTTTAATCTGTCGGGAAGGGCAGGTGTTATACTCGAAAGAATATTTACAAAACCCAGTATAAAAATTATTAAAGGAGCTAACATACGAAGGAAAATATTGTTTTTCCGTGATATAAAACTTCCTACTCCGGCAATAAGCGGTAACCAGAATTCAAAGAAACGATACAGTAAAGTTATTGATGCAGCCGCAATGATAGGAAAGCCGAATTGTCCCAAAATGTAAGTGAGAGATACTTCAATAGCCCCTAAGCCACGAAGAAAAGGAGAGGCAATAAGGATCAGTACCATGATTATATAGCCAATAAATGCAGCAGGCCACGAAGGCTCAAATCCCAGGGCAAGCATCGCAATATATAAATGTACTACTCCAATTATCTCAATACCTATTGAGAACAGGAGTGTTATCCAAAGTTGTCTGCGACTTATACTTTGACCTATCATCTCATCGAGGGTCAGCGTCAGAGCAGGACTGATCTTAGAGATCCAGATGTAAGCTTTACCTTTTTTCGATATTGAATAGAGAATAACGAAAAAACAGACAATCATCACTATCATGAAAACAAAACCAATTAATTCCGCATTATGTAAACTGTAGCGGAAAAGAGCATAACCAAAAACAGGAAAAGCGATTACAACAACTGAAAGGATACTCAAAAAAGCAAAAAATGTTGATGCCAGATGGATTTGTGATTTACTGGCACCTTTACTTTCAACTTCACTGGTAAAAAATGCCAGTGAAGAAAAACCTCCCGCCGGCAGAAAAACACTTATAAAATTACGTTTCAAAAACATCCGTATTGCTACTTTCAACGGAATAATGATAGCCATTGATTTAAAGCTATGTACATACATTTTTGCCTGAAATACAATATATACACCCGTTAACAATATTCCCAACGCCACATACCATGGGATACTGTTTGACAACTGATCTTTTATCTGGGAGAGCTCAAGGTTTTCATGACGAATGAAAAAGACTGCCATCCCGAGAAGAAACACAGAGAAGATAAGCTGCCAGAGAAATTTATTGTATAGTAATTTTGAGATGAAGGATTTTGCTTTATCCATAGAATCCATGTTTGTTAGGGTTTTATTTCTTCTGCAAAATTAATTCGGTCAGTTTCTTAAAGTCACTGCTAAAATGATGTCCTCCTTTTACAGTGACAAACTCAATTTTGGGATTCGAAATCTTACTTTTTATTTCCTCTTTTTCATCATCGCCATAAAGACAAACGGTCCTTGCAAAGGTGAGATTGTTCAGCTCTATTGCGAGGTCATATTGTCCTGCTTTGGCCCTGAGGCTTAACATGTCGCCGACATGAATCTCAAGGTCAGCTGAAGTTGTTGGAGACAGAAGACCTACAATTTTTGTCTGACTTTTAAACTCAGCACTTAATCGGTTCACAATAACTGGCAATGCATCAGCTCCAAAGGAATATCCAACAAAAATAATATCAGATTTTTTCCAATAGTTTTTGTAATATGTTAGTAACTTTTGAACATCCGCAACTACATCTGTTGCCTCTTTCCTTCCCCAGAAATATTTCAGAGCATCAAGTCCGATTACAGCATAGCCCTTTTTTGCGAATTCGCTGCAGATAGACTCATCAAAACTGGTAAATCCGCCATCGCCGGAAATAAAAAACATAATTCCTTTTATACTATCGCCTGCGGCATTAACTAAATGATAGGGCAACCCACTTATATCAACTAAGTCAGGACGATTTATTTCAGCGTCTGCAACATTTATTTTTGACGCATCGGTAGCTATAATTTTATTAAATGCATCTTTCATCTGAGGCATCCAGTTTCTTTGCACGGAGAAGCCATGACCTACGCCCGGTAGTGATACAAGGAAAGAATTGGGAATTTGTTTCAGATAATCACTGGTTGATTTAAAATCACAGACCTTATCTATCTGACCTTGTAAAACGTAAAAAGGTTCCTGCAGATTTGAGTTGGCTTCAAGAAAAAAACTTTTACCTTCTTTTAAAACATGAGATTTCAATCCCGATCCGGTACAAAGGGTGCGGTTAATCTCAATATCAGGACAAAACCCCAATGATATTACCCCCTTAAAAGTATGGGCCGGTGCCTGTGCCAATATGCCATACGCCAGTGTTGCACCTGAAGAATAACCAACAATTACAGGATTGATATATTCATTAAACTTATATTTTTCCTGGATTGTCTTGCTGAGATTTTCAAAATCAGATGCCGGATAGTAACATTCTGAATTTGTCTTTTGTAAGTTTTTGTAGTATCTTGTTATGTCAATACCTACCACCATTGCATTCATTCCTGAAAATGCTATAGCCATATCCACAACACCAAGATTCCACCCTCCGTCGCCGCTGATAAAAAGAATTACCTCGGTAGGTTCAGATACCGGTTTATAGATTTTAACCACTCCGAATGATCCCACTTTAAGAGAGTCAGGTTTGCTTGCTATTGCTGAACTGAATAGTAATACAAGGATTAAGGTCAGTAATGTCTTTATCATTTGATTTTTCACCTTTCTGGTTCTACCCGGATAAGTCATCATTAATACTTTCATATTTACTTTCACATTTCGATTCCCCAACAATTTTACACAAAAAGTATTCTAATAAGCTCTTGCTAAGCCTTGGGGATTCCTCGCTAACGCTCGGAATGACAGCTTATTATTTTATCGGAGGGGGAAAGAAGTGGCGATTAGCAGAAAAGCGTCAAAACAATGACAAATAAAAGTTTGCTAATCGCCACTTCTTTCCCCCATATCAAAATCTTTCACTGTCATCCCGAGCGCTAGCGAGGGATCTCCTTCTCTTAGAACCAAACTAAATACTATGTACAACGAGCGTTTTATCATTAGTGAATTAATATTCATGTTTTTGACTTATATAAGTCTGATTCTTCGAAAAAAATTCTAATATTGATAACTCACTTCTTTAAAAAAAATATACGCCATTTTCGTATCGCATTTAAATGAGTTGTAAATTTAGAGAAATATATTTGTCTTTTCAATTTAAAACAAACTGACCCAAAATATTCTTCAAATTTATGAAAAAACTTCTTTTAGTTCATTTGGGGACTTTACTATTTCTACAGTTATTATCCTCGCAAATTGTTCTGAAGGAACCACTCAGCGACAGATTGACAGGGTATACCATAGATGCAAAACTAGATCCTGTTACAAAAACAGTAGTAGCAAATATGAAAGCTTTCTGGGTCAATAATTCCAGGAATGTTGTGCCCGACATTCAACTGCATTTATATATGAATGCTTTCAGAAGCAGTAAAACTACATTTAACATAGAATCGGGTGATTCTCCTTCAGATGAAAAACCGGGAAATGGCTGGATAAATATAAAATCATTTACCGACCGGAATGGAACAGACCTAGTTCCACGAATGGAATTTATAAGTCCTGATGACGGAAACATGGAGGATCAGACAGTGTTAAGAGTGGTTCTTCCGAAGCCGGCTGTTCCGGGGGATACTGTTTTTATAAGTGTGAGTTTTGAAACCAGGCTACCGTCAAATATAATTAGAACAGGCTACAGTGGTGATTTCTATTTTGTTGGCCAATGGTTTCCGAAATTTGGCGTGTATGAACAGGCCGGAATGCGTTATGCTATAACAGGTGGCTGGAATTGCCACCAGTTTCATGCAAATTCGGAGTTTTATTCAAACCATAGTGTTTATGATGTGAAAATCACTTTACCAAAGGAATACGTTGTGGGATCGGGAGGAATGCTCATCGACGAGGTTGATCCTTATGGTGATGGGAAAAGTAAAACTCTTACTTACAGGGCAGAAGATATTGTAGATTTTGCATGGACTGCATGGCCCGGATATAAGGTTTATACACAACAATGGCAACACATTAAAATATCATTGCTTCTTCCAAATGAAAGAACTGATCAGGTAGAAAGACAATTTGCTGCTGTAATAAATGCATTGGAATATTTTACTAAAAATGTTGGCCCATACCCCTGGCCACATCTTACAATAGTTGATCCACCGGCTAAAGGAAGCGGGTCGGGAGGAATGGAATATACTACACTTTTTACATCGGCCTCCTTTTATATGATGCCCGACTTTATTCACATGCCTGAAATGGTGACTATTCATGAATTTGGACACGCTTACTTTATGGGAATTCTGGCCAGTAACGAGTTTGAGGAACCATGGCTTGATGAAGGAGTAAATTCGTTTCTGGAGGAGAGAATAATGGACCATTATTATGGCGAAAATTCAGGAATGATAGATCATCCTCTGCTAAAGATTTCTGATAAATCACTTTCAAGGTTGTCGTATGTGAATTCAGGAGGCCGGCAGGTAGTCAGTAATATTGAATTTTCATGGAAATATCCGCACGATACCTATGGCATGATGTCGTATAATAAAACTGCTACATGGCTTTACACACTTATGGGAATAATCGGGGAGGAGACTACCAACGAAGTGTTCAGGGAATATTATAAAAAGTGGGCTTTTAAACACCCTTCAGGAGATGATTTCGTAGATATTGTAAATGAGGTTGTTACCAGAAGATACGGAGATAAGTTCGGGCCTGATATGAATTGGTTTTTTGACCAGACACTTTATGGTACAGGTATTTGCGATTATAAAGTAGCCAACTTCAATAGTACTAAAATTAAAATCCCGGAAGGAACTTTAAAGGTTGGCGATTCTCTTGTTAAAAATCTGGTTTTAAGTGATTCTCTATATAAGTCGAAAGTTGAACTTGAAAGGGTAGGAGATATTATGTTACCCGTGGAGGTTCTTGTTCATTTTAAAAATGGTGAGGAGATTCTTGAGATGTGGGATGGAAAAAGCCGGTTCAAAGATTACACTTATACCAGAACCAGCAAGATAGAGTGGGTTAAAATAGATCCTGAATTCAAGATTAGAATGGATGTGAATTACATTAATAATTCCATGACTGCTGATCCTGATTATGCGCCTGTTAGGAGATTAACAAATAAGCTTATCTCATTCATGGAATTTTTGATTAATTATTTCTCTTTATAAATACAGAAAGGATGAAGATTTTTTTTGCCTTAAAGTCAGCCCTGGTGCGATTGCCCGGAATTTGGAAAGGAGCAATGACTCTATGGTTCATAATGCTTTTATTAGTAGTCCTTCTTGCTATTCCCATGAAAGGAGCTTTAATTGCAGGTTTTGGCAAAAGTATGATAACTGAAAAACTCAGAGATGGTATTAATTTTGAAGTGTTTTCTGATCTGGGTGATACTTTTAAAAATCTGGTTTCTTATTTTTCGTCTGGCTTTTTATTGGTTATACTGACAGGTTTTCTGATAAATACTTTTTTTTCAGGTGGTCTTTTTAACAGTTTGAAGCGAAAATCAGGTAAATTTACTATGGTAGAATTCTTTAGTGCATCAGTAAAAAACTTCTGGTCATTTCTGGTAATCACGGTTATTATCTATAGCATAATTCTGTTTCTGATAGTTTTTATTATTGTTTTACCTGTAACGATTGTTAGTCAGGCAGATGCCTTATCTGAAGGGACCCTTTTCAAAACCTGTATAGTTGTTTTTTCAATATTTTTTCTTTTGTTAATGGTACTTATTCTTGTTGCTGATTATGCAAGGGCATGGCAGGTAGCCAAAGAGAAAAACCTTTGTTTCAGAGCAATAGGATTTGGCTTCAGTCAGACCTTCAGAACCTTTGCATATTCGTATCCTATGATTATTATTATATTGATAGTTCAGTTATTATTTGGTTGGCTTGCTTTTAAAATTATTTCCGGTTTGACCCCATCTGCCGGAGGTGGAATTTTTCTTCTGTTTCTTTTGTCGCAATTCCTTTTTTTTATTAAAATAATGCTGAAAGTATGGAGATATGGAAGTGTTACGGCACTAATGCACGAGAATGAAAGGTATATTTTTGAATCTATGACAAATGATAATTGAAATATATAAAATGATTATCCGAGATGAAAAACAATTGATTTGGCGTTAAATCAAAATGTCATAATAGGTGAGGGATATTCCTCGCTGGCGCTCGGAATGACAGGGCAAGGTTGTTGTACAGGGTGGAAGCAGAGGCGATTCGCTCAGCGAATCGCCTCTGCTTCCACCCATCCCACAAATAAAATTGTCATTCCGAGCGATAGCGAGGAATCCCCATAATCATTTTTTTAGATTATTATTAACCGATTCTCATTAAATTAATAAACCTAAATTGATATAGTTATGGAAAAGATTATTTCATGCTGTGGTTTGAACTGTGCCACCTGCGATGCAAGGATTTCAACAGTTAACAATGATCAGGATCTGCGAATAGCAACTGCTGAAAAATGGAAAGCAGCATATAAAAATGAAGCCTTGTTGCCCGAAATGATAAACTGTACTGGATGCAGAGCAGAGGGAGTTAAGTTCAGTCATTGTGATGTTTGTGAAATAAGAAATTGTGCAAATGAAAAGGGGTTTAATACTTGCGGAGAGTGTGATAAAATGAACACATGCCAACTCGTTTCAGCAATTCATAAGTATGTCCCGGAGGCAGTCATGAATTTAAGAAACCTAAACTAGCAGGGGATTTTTAATTTATCACTAATTCAGATTATTATGGCCGAAAACCTTAATATCCAACTTTCCGATAAGGAAATCATTCCTACTGATGAAGTTCTGTTTTCTATTATCGGCGACAAAATGAATCTGTGGCATGTACTTATGAATACGGTAAAAGATAAATATCCGGATTCCACAGGAAGTTGGAACTATTATAACGATGGCAAGAGATGGCTCTTCAAGATGACCAGAAAGAAAAAAACCATGTTCTGGACCACTGTTTTTGAGGATACCTTCAGAATTACATTCTACTTTGGAGATAAAGCCGAACCTCTGATTTTTAGCAGTGATTTGTCTGAGACAATTAAGAATGATTTCAAGACGAGCAGGAGATATGGTTTGATAAGAGCTATTACCGTAATAGTTAATGAACAATCTGATATAGATACTGTTCTAAGGCTGATTTCAATAAAGCTTAAGATTAAGTAGTAACTTACCAAAAAAATGGAAAATAATTTTTATCAGTTCTCTGCCCGCTCACTTCAGGGAAAAGAGATTAGCATGGAAACTTATAAAGGGAAAGTGATTTTGGTTATAAATACTGCCAGTAAGTGTGGATTTACGCCCCAATATGAAGGTTTGGAAAAACTCTACGAAAAGTATAAGGATAGAGGATTTGTTATACTGGGATTTCCCTGCAATCAGTTTGGAAAGCAGGAACCAGGTACAGAAAAGGAGATCGCGGAAGGATGTCTCGTGAATTATGGTGTGTCATTTCAAATGTTTTCAAAAATTGAAGTAAATGGTCCAAATGCACACCCATTATATAAATACTTGAAGAACAGTATTTTCGTTATCACCGGAAAGAAAATTAAATGGAATTTTACTAAGTTCCTGATCAATTCAAAAGGGGTACCGGTCAAAAGATTTTCCCCTGCTACGGTACCCGAGAAACTTGTGAATGATATTGAGAAGCTTTTGATTAAATAGTTGAAACCTGAATTTCACTTAAACAATTAAGGCTGATTTTAAAGAGTATAGAATAGTATGCCACCAACACATAAAGCCACAAATGCTCACAAAGTACTTATATTAAATAGCTTAATTCTTCTATTCCTTTGGACAGTTACTCCTGTCTTTTCCCAGAACCTTGATATCCGGATTCTACGGTCAATAAATTCAACAGAAACACTGACATCCGATAACTTCTTTCAGTTTATGTCAAATTCGGACGCATATATCTCCTTCGGTATACCCGCAACAATGGCCACTGTTGGTCTTATAAGACATGACGAAAAGTTACTCGGAAATTCCTGTTTGACTCTCGTATCAATTGGAGTAAGTTCAGTTCTGACACTTACCATGAAATATTCATTTAACCGGACCAGACCTTACATTACATATCCTGATATTATAAAAAAATCAGGGGGAGGAAGTCCCTCTTTTCCCTCAGGTCACACTTCGATGGCTTTTGCAACAGCAACATCTTTAAGCCTTGAATATCCGAAATGGTACGTTATTGTCCCGGCATATACCTGGGCCGGTACCGTTGGATACTCCAGAATGCATCTTGGTGTACATTACCCTTCTGATGTTCTTATTGGTGCCTTAGTAGGAGCAGGAAGCGCCTTCATAACTCATAAGGTTAACCAGAAACTTCTTAAAAGAAAAAGTTGAAAACCCACCCCTAACCCCTCCCTGGAGGGGAACGAAACTTGCTGATTCTCCTTTTCTCCTTTTCTCCAGGTCTCCCCTTCAGTCTTTCCCCTCTATACCTTTCTCACTGCACTTTGCACACTTTTGTTATAAGTATAAATACCCTCAATAAATAGGCTTTAAGCTTGTTTCTCCCTTTTTTTATAAGAGGTAATTTTGTGTTAATAATTTAACACATCTCTGGCTCTTCAGGTTAATGGAAAAGTTTTATGATTTGCTTTTAAAGGATGTACGGTTTGAAGAGGGCCTGAACGCCTGTATGAATTGTGGAGTTTGCACCGCAATCTGTCCGGCAGCTGAGTTTTATGACTATGATCCCCGAAAAATAGTGGATATCGTTCAGTCTAAAAATGAAGAGGAGATAAGAGACCTTCTGAAATCTGAAACAATCTGGTACTGCGGCGAATGCATGTCATGCAAAACAAGATGCCCGCGTGGAAATGCACCCGGTTTGATAATAATGGCATTACGATCACTTTCACAGGATCTTGGATATTTTGTTGAATCTGAAAAGGGCCGGCAGCAACTTGCCTTGAAAAGAACTGTTGGTCAATGGATACTTGATCATGGCTATTGTCTTTATCTTGAGGGTGTTGGGACGGACATGCATCCTGAACAAGGACCTGTTTGGGACTGGATACAGGAAAACTGGAGTGCTCTTTTTAAAAAAATGGGAGCAAATTATAAAGGTGACGGTCCCGGAATTTTGCGTAAAATCCCCGAAGATGCAATGGATGAATTAAGAAAGATATTTGAAGTAACCGGGGGTATTGAACGATTTGAAAATATTGAAAAATTTTCTAAGCGGAAAGCAGAAGAGATGAATATGACCCTGGATGATGGAATTGATAATGAGTATTTCAATCATATTTATAAAACAGATAAAGGCTGTCACACGCGGTAGAGACGCAATGCATTGCGCCTCGTATCGTAAACAATAAACCGTAGAGACGCAATATTTTGCGTCTCAAAAAACATATAAAAATGAACATCGAGGGGAAAAAAGCGATCTGGAAAGATTACCAAAAAGAAATTGCCGACGACAAGTTTTTCTACGTCAGAAGTTGCGTAAGGCAAAATTTCTTCCCGGGATCAGAAACAGCTTTTCTTAAGATTATGCGTGATGAGCTTAAGAAAGATGTCTATGAGCATCCCTGTCATACTACCTGCACCGGAATCGGATATCACAGCGACATAGTTCCGGTTGAAACAACCATGACTGTTGTTGCCCGTCAGTTTGCAATAATGACCGAAGCCGGCTATGAAAACCTAATGCCCTCCTGCATTACTTCATTTGGGTTATATACCGAAATACTCGACACATGGCACCATTTCCCGGAGGTGGAAGCAAAGGTCAGGGATCAACTCAGGAAAGCCACCAGTCGGGAGTTTATAAAACCAAAAAACCTCGCTCATGCAAGTGATGTGATTTATAAATTCAGAAAAGAGATTGCCGCAAAAGCAAAATTCAAGCTTATTAACAAAAATACAGGGGAACCTTTAAAAGTAGTTGATCATATTGGCTGTCATTATTCCAAAATGTTCCCGTCTAAAGGTGTGGGGGGTGCAGAATATCCATATGTACTTACTGGTATGATTGAAGAGTGGGGAGGGCAGATTATAGATTATCCGGAAAGAAGGCACTGTTGCGGTTTTGGATTCAGACAATATCTTGTACAGGCAAACAGGGGTTTTTCTGTCGCCTGTTCAAAAGAGAAATTTGAGTCAATGAAACCTTTTAAACCCGATATGATTATTACTAATTGTCCGGGATGTCCGATGTTTCTCGACCGTTGGCAATATGTAATAAATGAAATGGAAGGGAAGAGATATGGACAGAATGGCGAGGGCATACCGGTCTTTACTTATGAAGAGGTTGCCGGGTTGGTTCTCGGTTATCATCCATGGGAGTTGGGACTCCAGATGCATCAGACTGATTGTGAACCGGTGCTCGATAAAATGGGAATTGAGTATTCAAAAGAAGATAAATACAATTTAGAATTCGGAAGAGAGTACTCAAAAGGTCATAAATTCATAAATGTCTGATTGCAAATGAGTAAGCATGTTGTAGTTGTAGGTGGAGGTGTGGCCGGGCTGGAAGCGGCAGGCAGGTTGTCAATGGCTGGCTTAGATGTTAGTCTTCTTGAGAAGGAAAATAAGACCGGCGGACACCTGAATGAATGGCATAAACTTTTTCCCGACAGAAGAAACAGTTCTGAAGTAAAAGAATACCTTGAAAAGATTACTCACTCTGAAGGTATTAAGTTTCTTACCAAAACAACCATAGAAAAGATTTCAAAGAGCAAGAGTCATTTTTCAATTATTACAAATGAAGGCAAAGAGATTACAGCCGATGCAGTAATAGTTGCAACAGGATTCGATATTTTTAAAAGTGGCAGGAAAGAGGAGTATGGTTATGGTATTTACGATAACGTAATTACATCAGCTGACCTGGAAGATATGTTCAGTAAGGATAAAATATCTTTAATGAACGGGAATACTCCAAAAACGATTGGCATAGTTCATTGTGTAGGTTCGCGCGACGAGAAAGTTGGAAATCTATATTGTTCCAAACTTTGCTGCGTTACTGCTGTAAAACAGGCTATCGAAATAAGGGAGCATATTGCAGGTTCAAAGGTTTTCTGTTTTTATATGGATATGAGAATGGGGGGCGCATATTATGAGGAGCTCTATCGTGAGGCTCAGGAAAAATATGGTGTGAACTTCATACGAGGTAAAGTTTCTGAGGCAGGTGTGACAATAGATAATAAACTGGTAGTCAAAGTTGAAGATACACTTGCAGGCCGTCCTTTAAAAATGGAACTCGACATGCTGGTACTTATGGCAGGGATGGAAATGTCGGAAGGCGGTAAGAAAATTGCCGGGATGAGTGGCCTGAACACGGGTGATAACAAATTCTTTGCTGCTGCTGATCATCATTTTGGCAGCAATAGAAGTAATATAAAGGGTATATTCTATGCTGGCACGTGCACAGCACCTATGAATATCACGGAAACAATATCTCATGCCCGTGCAGCCGTTTCTGAAGTTATTGAATTTCTGAAAGACCCGAAAGAGTAATATGGAAAGATTCGGATTTACAGTATCAAAAGGGAGACAGATAGATTACGATGCTAACGACAGAAGCATTGCTGAATATATTTTCGATCGTGAACCGAGTTTCAGATTGTGTATTGAATGTGGAGGATGCTCTGCTACCTGCACTGCAGGTAATTTTACCAGATTTAGTCTCAGAGAATTTAATATACTTATCAAACGTGGGGAAAACGATCTGGTAAGAGATCAGATTAAAAAATGTATGCTCTGCGGAAAATGCACACTTGTTTGTCCCCGCGGTGTGAATACAAGAAATATTGTGGTTCTGGCAAAAGAGGCATTTAAAAAAATGAACGATTATGCAATTTGATCCATTTATAATTCCTTTTAATATTGGCTTATACTCCATAGTTTTTTATGTTGTAATAAGGAGCGTAATCTGGTTCCGCGACTTATCACGTCCCGATAAACTCAGATTGCAAAGAGGGTTTTTTGGACGGCCGTTTGCACTTAGCTTAAAAGAGATCTTTCTTGAGAGTCTTATCCATAGAAAAATACTCAGAACAAACCTGAGGTTGGGATATATGCACATGAGTCTGGCCTTCGGATGGTTCTTACTTATTCTGTTCGGCACCATTGAAGCTGATATTTTTGGTGCAAAACACCTCAACGCTCCTTATAAGGCAATATTTTTTAAGTTTTTTAATCCTGATCACGGCCACACGGGATTTGAAGCAACTTACGGGTTTTTAATGGATCTGATCCTTGCTTTTATTTTGTCAGGTCTGTTGCTTGCTGTTTCTAAAAGGTTTTACTCTCGAATTGTGGGAATGAAGCGAACAACTAAACTGAAGGTTACTGACAGAATTGCATTGACTTCGTTGTGGCTTATATTCCCAAGCCGCCTGCTGGCTGAAAGTTTCACAAGCGGTGCTAATGGAACAGGAAGTTTTCTGACAGGGTCGCTGGGCGCCTGGTTTGCAACTTTTCTGCCGGTACAGCAGATGGCATATCCCTTCTGGTGGCTCTATTCAATTGCATTGGGTACATTTTTTATTCTGCTCCCGATTACAAGGTATATGCATATTCCCACTGAATTGTTCCTGATTTTTATGCGGAACTCAGGTATAAAAACCGGTGATAAGGCCGGAACTTATTCTGAGGTTGAGACTTACTCCTGTTCTTCATGTGGCGTTTGCATAGATACTTGTCAGCTTAATTATTCAGCCGGGATTACTAATATTCAATCGGCTTATCTGATGAAAGCCATCCGTAACAATGATGACGTCTCATATATAGCTAATAACTGTCTCATGTGTGGAAGATGCGATCAGAAATGCCCGGTAGGGATAGAACTCTCGCCTATACGAATGATTCAGAGAAGGGGAGGTGAAACTGAAAATGATTTCAGAAACATTTACAAAGGTTATTTCCGAAACCGCAAAAGTTTTATAACAGAAAAATTAAATGGTTCATCAAGTTATAGTTTTCTTCCTGAAACCGATCCCAAAAAAGTTGATGTAGTCTTCTTTGCCGGTTGCATGACTCACCTTACACCGACTATTAAAAACGCGATGATTAAGATTCTTGATGCGTCAGGAGTGAACTACAGTTTTATTGATGAACAGGGTGGCGCTTGTTGTGGTCGCCCTCTTATGCTTGCCGGTCAGGATAAGGAAGCAAGGGAGTTGATAAACTTTAACTCTCAGATGATCTGGAAATCAGGCGCTAATACACTGGTTACTTCATGTCCTATCTGTTATAAAGTCTTCAAAGAGAGCTATCATCTTGGAGTAGAAGTGCTTCATCATACACAATTCATTAAGATGCTGATTGATGATGGTTCTGTTAAGATGAATTTTTTACGCAAAAAAGTAGTCTACCACTCTCCATGTGATCTGGGTAGAGGTTCAGGTGTTTATGATGAACCAAAATATGTTTTAAAACATGTTTCACGTCTTGAGAAAAGTAAGTTTGAAGATGCTGATTCATTATGCTGTGGTGGCAGCCTTGCAAACATGAAAATAAGTTCAAAAAACAGGACAAAGATAGCACGTGATGCTGCAGCGGAACTGACTAAAGGGAAACCTGATATTCTAGCAACAGCGTGTCCGCTCTGCAAAAAAACCTTTTCTTCCGCAACTGAAACGAGAGTTGCAGATATCGCGGAGATAGTAGCTGAAGCTTTAGTGGTTTATGATTCAAGAAAGAGTATAAGAAAACAGGTTATTTCTATAAAAGAGCTGGCAAATATCTGAACCAGCAACCAGCAACAAGCAACCAGCATCCATAAGGGTCTTCCTTTGTGTTCCGACGCAGATAACAATCGTTTTATCGTCTTATCTTTTCTTTCATATCTAAAATATTTAACCTTATTTTACAATTTGAAATTAGTGTTATACTTAAATTGTTTTTACTGCGTTATAAAACAAACGCTTTAAATTAAGATCGCTGAAAAATGAGAAGAAATATTTTTGTGTGGATGATGCTGATAGCGGTTACTTTATTAAACTCATGCAACAATGCCGTTAAAACTGAGGACAAAAAAGTAAGTACCATAAACAAAGTTTTGCAGCAGGAAGACGGAAGTATTTCATTGAAGGTTGATAAGGCAGAATGCTATAGTGACAAGGAGAACCCGGCGACTAATACTGCAGAATGGAATGTTTTTGTTTCTAAATCAGGTCGTTTTGATGTGTGGTTATCAAGCGCCACCAAAGACACAACTGACCTTCAATATGAAAACTCCGTGATGCTAAGCATACAAGATAACAGACTTGAAGCCCGGCCTGCCTGTGATAACATAATACTTAATTCAAGCGATGTCACCTATCCGTATTTCAGAGCTGATTCTTTTATGGGATCTGTTTTTATACAGGATACCGGACTTTATAACATACAACTAATCAGCGAGAAAATTCTTCCTAAGAATCATAAGATAGCTGAGCCTGCAGATGCTGATGTTTCAAAGTTATTATCTGTTTCTCTTACTCCTATCGCCCGCTAAAGATTCAATCCATTCTCTTGCATTAACAAACGCTTTCATCCAGGGTGTAACTTCATCATTTTTTCTGTCGGTTGGATAATATCCGCACTGCCATGGAAAAAATGCACGTTCCAGATGAGGCATCATTACAAGATGTCTGCCATCGTCAGAACTTAAACCTGCAATATCGTAATCTGATCCGTTTGGATTGGCAGGATATGAATGCCGGCTGAATTTTAATGGCACATGGTATTTGTCCTCAGTATATGGTAAGCTGAATTGTCCATCTCCGTGGGCTACCCATATGCCAAGTTCCATTCCAGCCATGTTTCCAAGCATTACAGAATTATTTTTTAATATTTTAACCCCAAGAAATCCTGATTCAAACTTATGCGACTTGTTATGCAATAGTCTGGGCTTCTCTTTGTGTGCGGGGTAAATCAGATCAAGTTCTGCCATTACCTGACATCCATTACATACACCAAGGGAAAGTGTATCAGTTCTTTTGTAAAAGTTTTCAAGGGCAACCCTTGCTTTTTCGTTGTATCTGAATGCTCCTGCCCAACCTTTAGCGGAACCGAGAACATCTGAATTTGAAAATCCTCCGACAAAAACTATCATGCCTATCTCTTCAAGGGTTTCCCGTCCTGAAATGAGATCTGTCATATGAACATCTTTAACGTCGAAACCGGCGAGGTAAAGAGCATAAGCCATTTCCCTGTCACCGTTAACTCCTTTTTCCCTGATAATAGCTGCACTTATACCTGTCTTCTTTCTTCTCTCCGGTGTTATACCAAATGATTTGAATGACCCGGTGAACCCGTCTAATTTAAAATCCAGTTCATGCTTCGTATAACTCTCAAACCTCTCAAGCGCCAGTTTTGGTTCTGTTTGACGACGATCGAGAAGGTATGAGGTCCGAACCCATTTTTCACGTAGCTTATCAATATCAAACTCTGTAGTTTCATTGTTGTTAGTCACAAAGAGCGTTCTTTCTTCCACAGGATGACCGATAGAGTAATATAGAATTCCGCTTTCAAGCAGGATTTCAGCAATTTCATCCTCATCCCTTACCTGAATAATTATACCCGGATTCTGGCTGAAAAGCATCTTTAGAGTATCACTTTCATCCAGTGCAGTAAGATTAGCATTTATACCGCCTGAAGTATTTGAGAAACACATTTCAAGAAGGGTGGTTAACATTCCTCCAGCCGATATATCATGTCCGGAAAGAATTTTACCATTAAGGACCATGCATTGAATAGTATTGAAAACCTCTACAAAATAGTCAGGGTCTTTAACCGTCGGGACTTCATCACCAAGTTTATTAAGAATCTGGGCAAAGCTGCTGCCTCCGGGTTTGAATTCATCGCGGCTCATATCAATATACAAAAGTCTTGTATAAGGTTCGTTGACAATTACCGGTTCAACAATTTTTCTTATATCTTTTACTTCTCCTGAAGCCGATATTATTACTGTACCGGGTGAATAAACTACCTCATCACTATATTTCTGAGTCATCGAAAGACTATCCTTCCCTGTTGGGATGTTAATACCCAGGGCAATTGCAAAATCACTTGCTGCTCTAACGGCTGTATATAGTCTTGAATCTTCCCCGGGGTTTTTACACGGCCACATCCAGTTGGCAGAGAGCGAAACGCTTTTTAGTTTTCCTGCCAGCGGAGCCCAGATGATATTTGTAAGCGCTTCAGCTATTGAAAGAACTGCTCCGGCTGCAGGATCAACCAGTCCGGCTGCCGGGGCATGACCAATTGAGGTTGCCATACCTTTTACTCCCCTGTAATCTAGTGCGATAGCTCCAAGATTATTCAAAGGCAGCTGCAAAGGCCCTGCACATTGCTGTTTGGCAATACGTCCGGTAACCGACCTGTCAACTTTATTGGTGAGCCAGTCTTTGCATGCAACTTCCTCAATCTGCAAAACCTGCTCAGCATATTTATTTATATTTAGTAAGGAATACTTCAGTTTTGCGTAACTGTTTTCAATAGCAGTGTCGTTCATTATTGTTTTTGGTGGGTCGCCAAAGAGTGCATCCAGCGACATATCAATTGGCTTTTCGCCGGTAACAGGATTTATAAGAGTAAACTGCATGTCACCGGTAACTTCCCCAATAATATAGAAAGGCGCTCTTTCTCTTTCGGCAATTTTTCTGAGAGTATCAATATCTGTTTTTTTCATAACGAGTCCCATTCGTTCCTGGGATTCATTCCCGATTATCTCTTTTGCCGAGAGGGTAGGGTCACCAATTGGCAGCTTACTGATGTCTATGCTCCCCCCGGTTGCTTCAACCAGTTCTGAGAGACAATTAAGATGTCCTCCTGCACCA
>Ga0209747_1000092_pt1 | contig 41715 bp, 39 predicted proteins | sample BarGraNGADG00311_FD_184498 | JGI IMG/M metagenome (GOLD analysis project Ga0209747, IMG submission 184498) | Arctic peat soil microbial communities from Barrow, Alaska - Barrow Graham LP Ref core NGADG0011-311 (SPAdes) (version 2) | ecosystem: Environmental > Terrestrial > Soil > Wetlands > Peat...
TGGCATCGACGAGAGTCGCCGCCGCAGGATCGACGGCATAGTTGTTGAGGTCGACGTAGCGGATGCCTATCTGTTCCGCGAGCACCGATGTGAGCTGGCCTTCGGTCAGGACCCCCTTGTCGATCAGCACCCTGCCCAGGGACTTCCCGGTGTTCGAGTGCTCTTCGAGGGCATCGTCCAACTGGTCTTCGTCTATCAGGTTGTTCTGGAGCAACAGGCGCCCGAGGCGGTCCTGTTTAGGTTTCTCCATCTAATGCCAGCCTTCCCCTCAGATGTACGCTTCCTCCAGCGCGCGAAGCAGCGCGACTCTCATCACTTCCACCGGCGCTTCGAGGCCGGTCCAGATCTCGAAAGCCGCCGCCGCCTGGTAGAGCAGCATGCCCTTGCCGTCCATCACCTGAGCCCCGCGGGCTTCGGCCTCCTGCAGCAGCGGTGGCTGGTACAGCGAGTAGTTCAGGTCACAGACCAGCTGGTTCTTGTTGAGCAGCGACACCGGCACCCGCAGCGATCCGTTGAAGGTCGTGAGCGGCGTCGCGTTGATGATCACATCCGACTCCGCCACCACGATGTCATAGTTGTCGTCGGGCGACAGCCATTCGACGTCGATGTCGGGCGCGCTCTTGAGTATTATCTCCGATAGCTGCTTGCTGCGCTCGGGGGACCTGTTGACTATCACGATCGAAGAGCAGCCAGCCAGGGCGAGCGAGACGGTTACGCTTCTCGACGCTCCGCCGGCTCCCAGAACCAGGACCTTGCGGCCCTTCACGTCGTAGGCGAGATCGCGCACCAGGGCCGTGTAGAACCCGCGTCCGTCGGTGTTGTAGCCGATGAGCTTCCCTTTGTCGACGAGGATGGTGTTCACCGCGCCCACGGAGTCCGCGAACATCGCGACCTCGTCGAGCAGCGGAAGGACCTCAGTCTTGAACGGCATCGTCACGTTAACGCCAGCGAGCCTGAGCACCTTGATGCCCTCCAGCGCCGATTCGAGAGTCCCTTCCTCCACCGGCAGCGGCACGTAGCACCAGTTGAGGCCGAGGTAGTCGAAGGCGGCGTTGTGGATGGTGGGCGAAAGCGAATGCTCGAGCGGGTTTCCTATGATACCTACCAGCCGGGTGCTTCCGTCTATGTGCATCGTGTTCTCCCGTGGGTGCACTCGAGTACGCCGGTCATCCGGCTTTCTCGAGCGCCTCCGCCCTTTCAAGTACCCTCTCGAGCAGCGCCAGAAGGACTTCTTTGACGTCCTTCAGCTTTCTCGCGTCACACTTAACGATATCCACATCACCGATGTGGTCAATGTCGTTTCTCACCGTGTCCGGCGGCACGCAGTCTTTGCGGTCCGACCGGGTGAGGCACACCACGTAAGGCTTATCGGACATGCCCCTGAAAGCCTTGACTATGCCTTCCACCTCTTCGAATGACGACGGCTTGCTGCCGTCCACCAGCACCACGTATCCCAGCATGCCTTCGGAGAGTATCTCCCACATGAAGTCGAACCGCTCCTGGCCGGGCGTCCCGTAGAGGTGAAGAACGTACCCGTCAGGGAAAGTGATCCGACCGAAGTCCATCGCGACAGTGGTGTTGACCTTTTTTGCCCCCTTGCCCGTCTTTCTTTCGGTCGCAACCACCTCTATCTCGCTTATGGCGCTGATGAAGGTGGTCTTTCCGGAGTTGAACGGTCCCGTCACCACTATCTTGAAGACTCGATCCAAACGATCCCTCCCCGCCGGCCTACATCTTTTTCAGGTCGTCAATAATCTTCTTAACCGACCCCTTGTCCACCTCTTTTGATGCCTTGCCGCGACCCTTCTTCTCTTTCTCCTTCTTGCCCTTGTCAGGCGACGTCGCCTCCAGCTCGCTCGGGGTGAGCCGTCTGCGCTTCTGCTGCGTGGTGCCGGCGAGCTCGAGGAGCTCCTGTTCCAGCTCGAAAGTCTCGAGGTCAATAAGGCTGGTCCCGGCCCCGCGCTTCCCGCGCACCTTCATACCGAGTCCCTCGTCGTCCACGTCGTCGAGGGCCGGCGCCGGAGAGACACGCTCCACCACTTCGGCTTCCGGCTCTGCTATCTCTTCCTCGATGACGGGCTCCGGCTCAGGCTCGGGCTCGACCACCTGCTGCTTCCTCTGGCGCAATTTGCCGCTCTGGGCGCCGCCGGTTATCTCACGGAGAACGTCCATCTCGTCGAAGTAATCGTCAGCCGCTTCGGCGTTTGCATCCGCGGCGGACGCCATCACCGGTTCAGCCGCGGATTGCGCAGTGACAGGCTCCGACTCCAGCACGAACGACCCCTCGCTCGCCACCTCTTCGAAAGTCACCGGTTCGGCATCGCCCAGCATCGGCTCGGCTTCGAAGCTCGCGGTGATTGCCTCCTGTGCCGGCTCCGCCTCGAAAGTGACCGGCTCAGCCTCGAGGACCATCGCTTCAGAATCTACGACGACTTCTTCCAGGCCGGGAGCAGCCTCGGAGGTCTCACCGAAGACCAGCTCCTCCTCGAGTTCTTCCAGAGCCGTGTCCTCGGCCGCCAGCTCCTCCGGAGCTTCTGCGGAACCCTCCAGCAGTTGTTCTTCAAGCGCCGCGAGCTCTTCGTCCAAGGCGGCCGTCGGCTCCTCGAGGCGGACCGCCTCTTCCTCGTCCGCCGGGGCCTGCCTGAGCGCGTCGATCGATATCACCTGTGCCGTCTCTTCGCCGGTGCCCTCCACCTCGAGCGCCATCCCGGGCTCTTCCTCCAGCGCGAGTGGAGGCACGCCCTCATCGCGAAGGGCCGACGCCTCGTCGAGTTGCAGCACGTCGGCCTCCTGCTCCTCGAGCACCGTCTCCGCTTCCTCGACCGCCTCCGTCATGACCGCGGGGGCCGGCTCGGCAACGAGTCCCAGGTCCTCAGCGCTGATGATCTCTTCCGTCTCTTCGGACTCGACCACGGGTGCGCCGTCCTCGAGCACCACATCCGCCGAAGCCTCTCCGGAGCCCTTGGTGAACTGGAGTACGCGCCCGAGCGCGCTGCGCTCAGGCCCGGAATCAACCTTCTGAGGTTCTGCTGCCCGCTCTGTGGCCTCCTCGGCAGCCTCCTGCTGCGCGCCCGCCTCGGCTTCGGCCGACTGATCGCGAGACTCCACTATCGGGTAGGTAGGCTGGTCGAACGCCAGGAGCTCCTCACGGCTCAAGTCGCGCTCCTGCGGAGTCACCTGGAGCAACTTCTCGATATCCTCTTCGGTCGGCAACGGCGGGGCTTCGGCGGTCTCGTCGACCAGCGGGACCTCCTCGATCTCGGCCACCGCCGAGGCCGCGACCTCTTCTTCCTCGAAGAACTCAAGGCCCTCTGCGGCCGGCACTTCGGCTTGAGGCGTTTGCTGCGCCACCGCCAGCTCGGCTGCCTGGGCCTCCTCCTCGTCGAACACTATGTCCAGTTCTTCCGACACGGCTTCTTCAGCAGTGGTAGCAACCTCTTCGTCAGCAATCACCAGTTCGAAGTCCTCGATAACGGACTCCGTCGGCGCCTCCTCGAGAGCGGCCGGCTCCGCTTCCAGAGCGGAAGGCGGTTCGACCGCAGCCGTTTCTTCGACGGTGATGGGTTCCTCAACGACCGCCGCAGGCTCTTCGATGACGGCCGCCGTTTCAACAGACTGGGAAACCTCGGCTTCTTCTACTTCAGGTTCAGCCGCCACTTCTTCGTCGAGATACCCCAGTGATGCCGCCTGGGAGGCAGCCTTCTTGGTGCCCCCGCCCCGCAGCCTGGTAAGGTGTCCCGCCCATTCCAGGGGGATATCCTCCGGCTCTTCAAACTCCTCCATCTCATCCGCGACCGCCTGGGCTTCGGCGGCGGCCTGCTCGAGGGCCGCCTCATCCACGGCGTTGGCCTCGAACTTCTTCTTCTCCTCGGTCTGCTGGAAGAGCAGCAACCGGTCGTTGTCAGAAGCTTCCTTGAGGGCTAGAGACTTGTAGTAGTCGACAAGGCTCTGGCCCGGCGCCGGCTCCTCTTCTTTGGCGGCCTCGGGCGGGGCAAGCTCGGAGTCATGGATTATCAGGGATTCTTTCTTCTCTTCTGCGACCGGCTCGGGGGCCGCGGCCGGTGGGGCCGGCTCCTCAGCAGCCGCAGCCGGCTCGGGGGCCGGCTCCGCGACCGGTGCCTCGACAGCCGCTTCGGCCACGGCGGCTGGCGCCACAGCTTCTTCGACGGCCTCCTCTTCCTCGGCTTCTATCGCCTCTTCGGCGGGCTTACGCACCTTGCGGCGCGGCTTCTTCCTTCGTTTCGCGTCCTCTATTTCGACCTGTTCGGCCGATACTTCCTCCACGAGCACTTCGTCTTCTGCGCTGTCACCAACAGTAATCTCCTCAACAGGTTTCTTCTTGGGCGCGGGGGACTTGCGCCGCACCTTGCGGCCCGGCCGTTCCTCGCCCGACGCCTGCGCCTCTTCTGCCACCGCCCCTTCGGCGGGCGCTTCGACGACAGCTTCTTCATCCCCGGGAGCGACTGACGGTTCAGCTACCGCCGGAGCCGCCACCGCCACCCTGGCCGGCTGAGGAGCGCCCTCTTCGAGTTTCTCGATCTCTTCTTCCAGCGCGCCCGGTAGGCTCGGTGCCGCCGCGGCCTCCTGCCCAGTAAGAACGACGAGACCGGCCGTCACCAGGCCGTAGAGCGCTTTACAGGTCACGAGCGCGCTCTGGCCCGACTTCTCGATTATGTCGCGCACCGCGCTCTCGCCGTCCACGTGGTAGAGGACCAGCCACTCCTCGCTGGTCAGGTTGATGTCCGAGGCGTCCTTGCCGGGCACCTTGGTCATCTTGAAGACGGCATCGAGCGAAGGGACCTTCTTCTCGATCTGGAACCATTCGTCCAGCCTGCGGCTGCCCTCCATGATGAGGTCCTCGGTGCTCATGGAAAGACCGATGTCCTCCTCAGGGAATATCTGGTTCGGGTCGAAGTCGAAGTCGCCCTCCGTCCAGCGCAGCATGTGGAAGACGGCGTCCCTTATCTGCTCCTCCACGAAGACCTCGAGGGACTCGCGGCTGAGGTAACCCAGCTCTACCAGGATGTTGCCGAGCCGCTGCCCTTTTCGGGTCGTCTTCTGGAGGTCGAGGGCTTCGTCGATCTGCTCCTCGGAGACCATGCCCGACTCGATCAGCCGCTGCCCGAGAGGAGGCCTCTTCCAGTTGTGAGTGGCGAAGAAGACGTTGCCGTTGCGGAAGCAGACGTAGCCTTTCGTATCACCGTTGGTGATGTTCAAGGTCCCGTTCTTTTTCCCGAAATGGATCAGTTGAAACAAGTCGGGAAGGCTGAAATCTCGAAGGCTTCCCTTCAGAGGCATAGTGTCCCTGCCAGTCTATTCGTACTCCACCTGGAGATGCGATTCGATGATCGCGGCAATCGCTTTCGCCGCGTTTCGTATGTCGTAGAGGACAAGGCCGAGCTTGCTGCCTCGCTTGACGATGGCATTCAGCACCGCGTCCTCGCCGGCCGCCAGCAAGAACACATAGCCGTCGGTGCCTTCCACGAACACCTGAGCCAGCTCGCCCCTCCCGAGCTCGTGCGCAGTCCTCTCACCCAGGCTCAGCAGAGCCGCCGACATCGCGCCGAGGCGGTCCTCCTCGTAGCCGTCGGGAAGGATCGAAGCCATCACGAACCCATCCATGCTTACCACGGCGGCTGCATCGATATCCTGGGTCTTTTCCAGGAGCCCCCGGAGAGCCTCCTGAAGTTCGTTTTGTTGGGCACCGTCCAAGCCTTCTACCTCCCTGCCCCACGTGCTCGCAGGCGAAGACCGAAGAGAATCATCACGACTGACAGAATCTCCCCCGGTTCGTTCTTCGGGAGAACGGTTTTCTTCCTGTGTGACCGTGTCTCTTCCAGTTAATTCTATCACACGACCTCAATGACCTCGCAGCCCGCATTCAGATGATCTGGGCGAGTTTCTGAGCGCACCTGTTCACCTCGAGCAGGGTCATGCCCATCTTCGCCGCGTGGTCGACGGTGCACGCCAGGAGCGCGTCTTCGTTCACCTTCACGACAACCAGATCGCCCGCCTCGCCGCGAAGGTAAACCTGGTCGATGTTCCCTCTCGCCAGCTCGCGTGCCACCTTCTCGCCCGACGCTATCAGCGAAGACGCCGTGGCGCTCAACAGCTCCTCCTCCATGCCGTCCGGCATGTCGGAAGCCAGCGGCATCGCGTCGGAGCTTATGAGTACTACGGCCTGGACGCCGTTACTGTCAGACCGCAGCTCCTTGAGCATCTCCATCATCTGTTGTTCACGAGCACCTGCCACAATCCCCCCTATTCCCAAGGGAACTCGTACCCTTACTATCGGATAGCCCAACCGCATTGACGAGCGGGGACAACTATATTATGCGGCTCGTCGGGCGCGTTGGATAGATGGCAGGCTGCCCCTCAGGCCCGAGTTCCGCATTCGTTATTGTTATGGCGGCGGACCTGCAGAACTCGACGCACGAGAAGCACGCGATACATCCTTCTGAGTTCTCAACGCCGACCTCGCCGCCTTCGCGGCCGACCAGCACAGGGGCGTGCGCGCCCGGCCCGCTCTGGGGGCAGAGGCTCACGCAGTCCCCGCATGCCACGCACCGTTCTCTTATTATCCTGATCTCTGGCACTTTGCCGACCTGCCTCCTAGTGCGTGCCGCAGGGCACGCAGGGGATGAACGACCTGACCGCCAGCTGCAGCCGGGCAGCCGTGGCATCGCTGATGTCTATGCCCCTCACGGTGTCCTCCGCGACGCTGGATAGATGGCTGTTCATCAGTAGATAGTTGAACTGGAGCGGGCTCAACACGCGATAGTCCTTTATGAGGCCGCCTCCGGTCATCGAGGCGACGTGCGCGAGCAGCCCCCTCGGCGAGTCTATGACGGCAAAGCCGTCGGTCTCGGACAGTTGAACGGGCGCGGACGGCTTCGCATCGCTGTCTTCCCAGCCGTCCAGCAGGTTGCGGGCCTTCTCCCACCCCCATATCGCCTCAAGGGCGATCGCGACCAGGAAGAAGTACTCCCTGTCCAGTGGATGCTCCCATTGCTCGGCGGTGCGTCTGCACTCGAGGGCAGCCTGGGGCGTGTCTTCGCCGAAGCCCAGGTTGACCCTGGCAAGAGGCCCCACCAGGGCGGGCTCCAGCCCTTCCACCGCGAGGGGGACCAGGTACGACCAGGGGACCGGCCTCTCCTCTATCGAGGCCAGGAATCCCTCCGGGTCCATGGTGACTTCGTCTCCCCCGGCGAACGGGGCCGCCGTGACCTCTTCACCGATCAGCGCCGGCCTGCCATCAGTTGTGGAAGCCATGTAGTAGCCGGTCAGGGGGCTGCCGGTCTCCATCATCCTTGACTCGCGTCGCGTCAGCATCTCCGCGAGCCTCATCGTCTCCTGGAGATCGTCTTCGCATCCCGCCACGAGCGCTCGGCACCGGCTGATGTCGTCCTCGTCCGGCAGGCGCGATACGCCTCCCGGGACTATCGCGCCCGGGCGCGTCGTCCCGCCGCCGAGCAGCCGTATCGCCTCCTCGAGCGAGGTCAGAGCGTGGGTGAGCCTCCCCACAGACTCCTGGTCGACCATGTAGATTCCGGTGATGTTCTTGACCCCCGCGTCAGACATGGGGAGCGCGAAGTCGGGAAGGACCATGAAATTGATCGTCATCACGTGGCTGGCCGCGAGCAGCAGCCAGCAGAGCAACTGTCGAAGAGAGCCCGCTTCAGGCGGGACCTCGGCCCCGCACGCGGCCTCGATGGCCATGCAGGAGGCCAACTGGTGGAACGGGCCGCACGTCCCGCATATCCGCGAGAGCAGCTGTGGCGCCCTGAGAGCCGGCATCCCGCGGACGAGACTCTGGATGCCCCTCGATTCGAGCGCCCTGAAACGTGCTTCCCTGACTCCCTGCTGAGGCGTGAAGAGGACCTCTATGTCGGCGCGCCCCTGTATGCGCGTCACCGGGTAAAGCCGCACTTTCTGCCCGCTGAACTCCTCGGACCCCGCGACGTCGATATCGTCAGTCACCGGGCACCCTCTCCTTGACCCTGGACCGGGTGACCGGATCTCTCCTCGTGAACATGTACAAGAGTCTCAGCATCGGCTCAAGCTGCTTGGCCACTTTCTCTTCACGCGCGCCGCTGGTGCGGGAGATGTAGGCGACCAGGTCGGAATGGACCGAATGAAGCTGCGAAGAGAGGACCGCGTCGGACGGACCCCGGCAACCTGCGCACGCCACGCCCGCCGAAGGGCAGGCTGCCCGGCAGCCGCCCCTGGTGACCGGACCCATGCAGAGCAGGCCTGCGCTCAACAGGCAGGCGGCATCGTCCGCGCCTGGACCGGGGTGAGACTGGATGGTCTTCGCGGACTTGCGGGTCACGGCGCGCTCGCAGTCCGAGCAGACCGTGCTGTTGAGGTGGAGCGGCGAGTAGCCTTCGACCACGGATTTGAGCGCCTCGAAGATGAGGTTCGGCGGAGGCGGGCAACCGGGCACATAGAGCTCGACGGCCATGCTGCTGTCGAGTGGCTCAGCCGTCGCGAACAGTTCGGGAAGGACGCTGCCCTGCGCGGCGTCGAGGCTATCGCCGGCGTTCGCCAGCCCGCAGACCCCGCCATAGACCGCGCAGGTCCCCACCGCGATGATCTTCCTGCTGGTGCGGGCGATCTCAAAGGCGACCTCAGCCTCTTCAGAGTTGCGGATGCAGCCGCTCGCGAGCACTACGTCGGATGGAGACACCGTACGGCGGTCTACCAGGATGCTCGAAAAAGAGATGGTGTGCTCGCTCAGAAGCGCGACGAGGGGCTCCCCGATTGAGAGGAGCGAGTTCTCGCACCCTCCGCAGGCGCTGAAAGCGGCCGTTGCGATATACATCAGTTCCTCAACTCCATGAGGACCTTGCAGGAGCGCGGCCCGCAGTGATTTATCTTCATGTCGACGCGCAACCCCAGGACCTTCTCCATGCAGCCCGCCATGTACCCGTGGAGAGCCTGGCACAGCAAGCCGCCGGGGTTGGACCCGACGGTGCGCGTCAGGGTCATCAGTGGGCAGCGCCTGAAGACGACCCAGGTCGACCGCCGTCCGTCCGCCTCCGTCCAGAGGCTCTCCTGGCCGGGGTCCTTCCAGCGCTCGAACTGCCACACGTCATCGCCCTCGACGAGCACTGCACGCAGCGCCTCGTCGACGTCCTGCGCGCGCTCGAGGCGACACCCCTGCAAGCAGCCCGCGTCGCGGCCGGACTGGTACATCATGGCGGCCGCGCCCTTGCCCAGGACGCTCTCAGCCGCCGCGTCCACGATGAACGCGATGCGCATGAGGGTCTTGAGCTCAGCCTCAGATCTCGATGAGTCCATCTCGGGCACTCGCGCCTCCAGGGTCCTACTTCTTGTTCTGCTGTGCTTTCCAGGCCTCGAACTGCTTGTAGTCGGCGGTGAAACTCTGATGCCCGTCACTGCTGGTGACGAGGAAATAGATGTAATTGGTGCTTGACGGATATAGTGCGGCGCGAATCGACTCGAAGCTCGGGTTGCAGATGGGGCCGGGCGGAAGGCCGTCGACCTTGTAGGTGTTGTACGGTGAACTGACCTCGAGGTCCTTGTTGGAGAGCTCGGGCTTCCATTTGCCGAGGGCGTAGATCACTGTCGAGCACATCCCGAGCCTCATGTTGTTCTTCAGGCGGTTGTAGATCACCGATGACACGAGCGGCCGCTCCTCGGGATACTTGACCTCTTTCTCGATTATGGAAGCGATGATGACGATCTGATACGGCGTGACGCCCAGCGATGCGGCGCGGCTCCACTCAAGGTCAGCGGTCTTCTTCTTGAATTCGCCGAGCAGCATGTCGACCGCGTAGTGCGCGCTCGTCTGAGAGGTCAAGTCGTAGGTGTTCGGAAAGAGGAAGCCCTCGAGGTTGCCGTCGGACCCTTTGAGGAACGCGTAGTCGTACGTCCCGGCCTTGAGTGCCCGCTCGAACTCGAGCGCGCTGATGGAACCGGCCGTCGCCTCGTCGAACTTCGCGGCCGTCTCTTTGTTCGTCAGCCCCTCGGGCAGCGTCACGGTGTAATCCTTTGAGACCGGCTTGTGCCCGGCACGCACTTTGGAGTACACCAGCCAACCGCCCAGTGCCATCACGACTACCAGGATCATGGAAACGGACAGAGCGACAGTCACGTTGCGCCTGTGGTGGGAGCGCATCGCCTCGCGTTCTCTCCGGCGTTCGAGCCTGCTGTGATATTCCTGGTATTCAGGCAAGTCATTCCTCCGGAAGGCTGTCCATGTATGCTCGAAGGATGAGCGACGCGGCAAGCATGTCAGACGCCTCGCGTTTCCTGGCTCTCTTCACGCGCCCTTTTGACAGGACCGCCTCCGCCTCCCTGGTCGTCAGGCGCTCGTCTATCAGCTCGACAGGGACAGCGATGGCCTTGCGGAGGTCTTCGACAAACCGCCGGACCAGGCGCGCCTGCTCGCCCTCGGTCCCGTCCATCAGCAGGGGCAGGCCGACCACGACGGTGGCGGCTCCCTCCTCGACGACCAGCCTTGCGATCCGCTGCGGCGACTCCTCATCCCTCGAGATGGTCTGAAGGGGCTGGGCCGTCGCGCCCAGTGGATCGCTCAGCGCGACCCCGATCCGGCTCTCTCCGACATCGAGGCCGATTAACCTCAAGAGCCCCCCTCGAGCTTTTCCTTTATTGCTTTTTCAACCGCGACGAGGGCCTCGGCCGCGCCCTCGAGGCGGGGCCCGCCGGCGATCGCCATATCTTCGCGTCCGCCGCCGCCCCCGCCGAGCATCTGGCCGCCCGCCGCCGCCAGCTCTCGAGCGTCAAGCCGGCCAGCCATCGGCTTGCCCACTCTCACGACGAGCTGGGCTTTGGCGCCGGCCGCGGCGACCAGGGCGACAGCGCCGAGTTCTTTCTTCTTAGAGATTATGACGTCGGCGAGGTCCCTCAGGGTCTTCGGCTCCGCTGCTTCAGGCTGAGCGAACAGGAACGGCGTCCCGTCGACGCTGACCGACCGCGCACTGCCGGCGACTTCCTCCGCGAGGCTTTCCACCCGTGCGGACTGGTCCCTGGCGGCTCCGCGCTCGAGCTCCTTCACGCGCGTAAGAACGTCCGTGAGGCGCCTCGGCACGTCATCGGCTTTTACCTTCAAGAGGCCTTCGGCCTCGTGGAGCACTCCGTCCACGAACTTGTAGTGACGCAGCGTCTCGAGCCCGCTCGAGGCCTCGATGCGCCGAAGGCCGGCGCCGATGCCCGACTCGCTGATGACCCTTATGGGTCCGATCCGCCCGGTCCTCTCGACGTGCGTGCCGCCGCAGAGCTCCTTGGAGAAATCGCCCATCTCGACCACGCGGACTTCCTCGCCGTACTTCTCGCCGAAGAGCGCCATCGCCCCGCCGGCCATCGCCTCATCACGCGCGGTCACCGTCGTGCTCACCGGCGCGTCGTCGAGGACACGTCGGTTGGCGAGCGACTCGATCTCGTCCAGCTCGTGTGGCTCCACCGCCTTGAAATGCGTGAAGTCGAACCGCAGCCTTTCCGGGGTGACGAGCGAGCCTGCCTGCCGCGCGTGAGTGCCAAGGACCTTTCGGAGCGCCCAGTGCAGCACGTGCGTGGCGCTGTGGTTACGCATGATGGCCCGGCGCCGCTCCCCGTCGACAACGGCTTCTACCGGCTCTCCGACGCTCATCGCGCCCTTGAGCCGGCCCTTGTGGACGGCGAAGTTCGGCGCGCCGTAGAATGTCTCCTCCACCTCGACGAGACCGGACGGCCCTTTTATGGTGCCGGCGTCGCCGATCTGGCCTCCCGACTCCGCGTAGAACGGGGTCGTCTCGAGAACGACCTCTACCTCCGATGCCCCGTCGGCCGTGTCCACAGGCTCCGCGCCGACCAGGATCGCGACGACCCTGGTCTCCAGGCGATCACAGTCATAGCCCTCGAAGCACGAAGGCCCCAGCGCCTGGCAGACCTCGTTGTAAGCGCTCTGCTCAAGAGGCGCTTCTCCATCCCGCGACAGCCTGGCGCGGGTGCGCTGCTCTTCCATGAGCGCCTCGAAACCCTCGCGGTCCACTCCCATCCCCTGGTCGGAAGCGATCTCCTCCGTGAGCTCAAGCGGGAACCCCAGCGTATCGTGCAGGTAGAAGACGGTCTTCCCTTCGATGGTCTCCTTGCCCTTGGAACGGTGGTCCGAGATCACCTCGCCCAGGAGCTCGACGCCCTGCTCGAGGGTCTGCCCGAACCGCTCTTCTTCCGAAGAGATGACGCCGGTGATGAGCTTGTGGTGTTCCTTGAGCCCGGGGTAGGCGTCGCCCAGCAGCTCGACGACGACGTCGGAGAGGCCGTCGATGAAGTCGCCTTCGATACCTATCAGGCGGCCGTGCCTGACCGCCCTTCTCAGGAGCCTTCGCAGTATGTAGCCCTTACCTTCATTGGATGGGATGACACCGTCGGATATCAGGAACGTCGCCGCGCGGGCGTGGTCCGCCACCACTTTGACCGAGATGTCGCTCTCGGGGGAATCGCCGAGCGCCGCGCCGGACAGGTCGGTGATCGAGGAGATGATGGGCATTATCAGGTCGGTCTCGAATATCGTCGAGACGCCTTGCTTCAGGGCCGCGACCCTCTCGAGCCCCATGCCGGTGTCGATGTTCTTCTTCGGTAACGGGGCCAGCGAGGCGTCCTGCCGGCGGTCGTACTGCATGAAGACCAGGTTCCAGAGCTCGAGGAAGCGGTCGCAGTCACAGCCCGGCTCGCAGGCGGGGCCGCACGCGAACCGCTCTCCGCGGTCGTACAGGATCTCGGAGCAGGGGCCGCAAGGCCCGGTGGGGCCCATGTCCCAGAAATTGTCGTCCGCTCCCAGCCGTATCACCCTCTCGGGCGCGACGCCGGTGGTCGATTTCCAGATCTGCTCGGCTTCATCATCCTCCTCGAACACGCTCATCCAGAGAGCGGCGGCGTCGATCCCGAGCACTCCTGTGAGGAGCTCCCATGCCCAGGGGATGACTTCCGCCTTGTAGTAATCCCCGAAAGAGAAGTTCCCCAGCATCTCGAAGAAAGTGTTGTGCCGCGCCGTTATCCCCACTGAGTCTATGTCGGTGGTGCGGACGCATTTCTGCACCGAGGTTGCTCGCCTGTAGGGCGGCTCTTCCTCGGCGAGGAAGTACGGCTTGAACTGGACCATGCCAGCGTTGGTGAGCAGGAGCGAAGGATCATTGGGCACCAGCGAAGAGCTCGGGACCACCCGGTGCCCGCGCGAAGAGAAATAATCCAGAAAGACCTCTCGTATCTCGTTGCTCTTCAAATGCCCGTTCCCCCTGGTAGCGCGCCTCTCGAGGACGCAACACAAAGAACCATTTTAACCCAAGTGGCTGGCATAATGAACGACGCCCGACACCACGGGGCGGGGTAAAAAGGAGCAAAAAGAACTCCACCTCCGCGTCGGGAGGTGGAAGGTGTTGCGTCTCAAGGTGCGGCCCTACTTCCTCTTCCACTTGCTGTAAGCCTTGCCCGCGCCAGCGCCGATGCCTATCGCCTTGACGATCGGAGAGGTCACGACTTCCTGGACGACCTTGGTGGCGCTGTTGGCTTTCTCGGACATGGACTCGACCGCGCTCAGTATGCCGTCGACCCTTTCGAGCTCGTTGTTTACGTGGTCCATCGTGGTCTGGAACCGCGTCATGAGGGGTATGGTCTCCACGCGCACGTCGTTGATGAAAAGGTTGATGATGCCCATGGTCTTCACGAGCTGATATAGCAGAATCGCGGTGAAGACGGACATCACCGCAAAAGCGATTGCCGCGATCAAGCCGGCGACGTGTCCCATGCGCGCTCCTTTCGTCTGGCAGAAGTCGGCTGTGCCGTCTGGCGAGCACAATTCCGCTCACGGTCCTGTGGACATTGGTGACTAATATACCATAACAAGGGAAGACTCAAAGCAATTCGATTATTCGAACGTCGGCTTCAGCCCCAGGTCGCGAAGCTGCCCCGGAGAGACGGCGTCGGGCGCCCCGGTGAAGAGGTCAGAGGCGGACTGCGTCTTGGGGAATGCGATGACGTCCCGTATCGAGTCCCGCCCGGTCAAGAGCATCACCAGGCGGTCGAGCCCGAGCGCGATGCCGCCGTGGGGAGGCGCTCCGTAGCCCAGGGCCCGGAGCAGAAAACCGAACTTGCTCTCGTACTCGTCGGGCGCGATTCCGAGGACCCGGAACATGTGCTCCTGCACCTCGGGGCGGTGGATTCGGATAGAGCCCCCGCCGATCTCCACGCCGTTCATGACTATGTCGTAGGCGCGCGCTCTGGCCGACAGCGGATCGGTCTCGAGCAGCCCCATCGAGTCCTCAGTGGGACTGGTGAACGGGTGGTGCAGAGACTTGTAGCGCTTCTCCTCGAAGTCGTACTCGAGCAGTGGGAAGTCGACTATCCAGACGAGCGCGAACCCCTCGGAGCATAGGCTCAGCGAGGTTGCCACCGCGCCGCGCAGGTGGTGCATGACGTCATCACACTGGCGGCGGTCGCCCGCCAGCAGGAACGCGGCATCACCGGGCTCGAGCTTCATCTCCGAAGTGAGGCGCTGTATCTCCTCCTCCGAGAGGAATTTGGAGACTGGAGAGCGCAGGCCGCCCTCCTCGGCGATGAACCACACCAGGCCGCCCGCGCCGAGTTCCTGGGCCCGCTTGTTCCACGAGTCCAGCTCGGAGCGTGACATCCCTCCGCCGGACTCGATGCGCATCCCGCGCACGGTGCCTCCGGACTCGATGGCGCCGGCGAATACTTTGAAAGCGGTTGTCTTGAAGACGTCGTCGAGCGTGGACATGCGCAGGCCGTAACGCAGGTCGGGGCGGTCCGTGCCGTAGAGATCGATGGCCTCGTCGTAGGCCATGCGACGCACCGGAACGTCGAGCGATAGCCCGACCGCCGAGAAGATCGAGGCCAGCAGGCCGTCGATCACGCCGATGATGTCGCCCTCGTCCACGAAGGACATCTCGAGGTCTACCTGGGTGAACTCCGGCTGCCGGTCCGCGCGCAGGTCTTCGTCGCGGAAGCAGCGGGCGATCTGGTAGTAGCGGTCGAACCCCGAGACCATCAGGACCTGCTTGAACAACTGCGGTGACTGGGGCAGGGCGAAGAAGCGGCCCGGCTGAACCCGGCTCGGCACCAGATAGTCGCGCGCGCCCTCCGGAGTGCTCTTGCAGAGCTGCGGCGTCTCCACCTCGGTGAAGCGCTGCGAGTCGAGGTAGGCGTGGGTCGCCTTGACCACGCGGTGCCTCAGCTTGAAACCCTCTTGGATCTCGGGGCGGCGCAGGTCCAGGAACCGGTACTCGAGCCTCACGCGCTCGTCCACGTTGATGTCGTCGCGTATCTCGAAGGGAGGCGTCGCGGACTCGTTGAGGACCTCCACTTCGCTCACCAGCACCTCGACCTCACCAGTGGGAAGATCGGGGTTCTCGGTGTCCCCGGGCCGGTGCCTGACCGCGCCCCGGATAGCGAGCACGTACTCGGGCCTGACTTCCTCCGCGGTCGCGTGAGCGGCTTCCGACTCTCGCGGGTCGAACACAGCCTGCACTATCCCGGTGGTGTCGCGCAGGTCGATGAAGATGAGCCCGCCGTGGTCGCGGCGCCGCGCGACCCAGCCGTTGATGTTGACGGTTCTTCCCTCCCACGACGAGTCGAACTCACCGCACCAGGCGTCCCTCTTGAGGGTGTACGAGACTATCCTGTCGGGCCCGCCGGCCTCATCCATCCGGGTTCTCACTTTCCGGCAACGCGCAGGCTTTCTGCGCAGGGTTTTCGGCCAGGTATTCCATCACGCGCTGGACCGCCCTCAGGGCCGGGACTTCCCACTGGGTGGAGGCGTCGAGGTCACGGACGGTCGCTTCGCCGCGCTCCAGCTCGTCCGGGCCCATGATGAGGACCAGCCTGGCGCCCAGACGGTCAGCCTGCTTCATCTGAGCCTTGAGCCCTCGACCCATCACGTCGGCGTCCGCGCTGACGCCTTCGCGCCGCATGTCCGTGAGCATCTCGAGCACTCGCTCCCGGTCCACGCCGGGCGCGCCCGCTATGAAGACATCCAGCCGGGCGGGCGGGCAGGGGTCGAGCCCCTGGTCCTCGAGCACCATCACCAGGCGCTCTATGCCCAGGCTGTAACCGACGCCGGGTGTCGGCGGCCCGCCGAGCTGCTCGGCAAGGTAATCGTAGCGGCCTCCGCCGGACACCGTGTTCTGGGCCCCGAGGCCCTCGAACTGGAACTCGAAGGCGGTGTTGGTGTAGTAGTCGAGGCCGCGCACCATCCTCTCGTCCATCTCGAACGGGATGCCCAGGCGGTCCAGGTGCCCTATGACCGCATCAAGTTGCTCGCGGCAGCGGGGGCACAGCATGCTGCCTATGGTGGGAGCGCCTGCGACCACGGCCTTGCACGGTTCTTTCTTGCAGTCGAAGACCCGCAGCGGGTTCTCGGTCGCGCGCCGCTGGCAGTCCTCGCAGAGCTGGGGCGCGAGCCCCGCCAGGAACGCGCCCAGCTTGCTGACGTAGTCGGGCCGGCACTCGGCGCACCCCACGCTGTTGAGCAGCAGGCTGTAACCCGTCAGGCCGAGCCGCTTGAAAAGGTGGTCCGATATGGCGATTATCTCGGCGTCGAGGAACGGGTCGTCGCTTCCTATCGCCTCGGCGCCGATCTGGTAGAACTGCCTGAACCTGCCCGCCTGCGGCCTCTCGCGCCTGAACATGGGGCCGGCGTAATAGACCTTCTGAGGAAGGCCGCGCGAGGCGAGACCCCTCTCGAGGAACGCCCTCACCACCGGGGCCGTCCCCTCCGGGCGCAGGGTCAGCCACTCCCCTCCCCTGTCCTCGAAGGAGTACATCTCCTTGGTGACTATGTCCGTCCCCTCGCCGATGCTCCTCTGGAAGAGCTCGGTGTTCTCGATGACGGGCGTGATTATGCGCTGGTAGCCGTAGAGGGCCATCACCTCGCAAGCGACGCCGACGACGGCCTCGAATTTCTCCGAATCGGGGTAGACGAGGTCGAAAGTGCCTTTGGGCGCGCGGTATTTGAGAGCCATCCTAGACCTCCGGCTCCAGGTCGCGCAGGTACGGGTTGTTCCTCCGCTCCACGCGGACGGTCGTATCGGGCCCGTGGCCCGGGAAGATGCGCGCGTCATCGCCGAGCGGCCACACATAGCGCCGGACCGAGTCGAGCAGGTCCGTGAGCGAGCCGCCGCGCAGGTCCGTGCGGCCGATGGAGCCCTGGAACACCAGGTCCCCGCAGAAGATATTACCTCCGGTTATGAAGCTGACCGAGCCCGGCGTGTGGCCCGGCGTGGGCACCACCCTGACCTCGTGACCACCGAAATCCAGGTCCTGACCCGGCTCGAAGCGATCGAGAACGCCTTCCTTCGGCTTCGAGACCCGCAGCGCGCTCAGCCTGCCCACGACGCCTTGGCCCGCGCCGGCGAGGATGCCGGAATCTCTCTCGGAGATCATGACCGGCGCCTCTACGGCTTCGGCGACCTTGCCGACGGCGCCGACGTGGTCCATGTGGCCGTGGGTGCACAGGACGGCTTTGCATTTCAAGCCCGCTCCGATCGCAACGTCGACTATCTTGCGCGCCTCCGCGCCGGGGTCGATTATGTAACCTTCGCGAGTATCATCGTCCATGACGATGTAACAGTTCGTGCCGAGCATCCCTACCTCGAGCCTCTTGATGAGCGTTTTTCCCATGTGCGAGTTCCTTCCAGAGCGTCCACAGAATAATAACAGAGAAGGCAGCCCCGCACTTAAGGCGAATCGATGACGATGGTTACGGGGCCCCAGTTGTCGAGGCTGACCAGCATCATCTCGCCGAAGCCCCCGGTGCCGACCAGGAGCCCGGAGGCGCGCAGCCTCTCCACGAATCGCTCGTAGATCGGCTCCGCTACCGCGGGGTCCGCCGCGCTCACGAACGAGGGGCGGCGGCCTTTGCGCGTATCCGCCAGGAGGGTGAACTGGCTCACTACCGTCAACTCTCCGGCGACGTCGAGAACCGAGAGGTTCATCTTGCCTTCATCGTCGGGGAAGACGCGGAGGTTCAAAGTCTTGTCGGCGATGTATTCGAGCTCTTTGTCGCCGTCGCCCTGCGCTACTCCGAAGAGCACCAGCAGCCCTATGCCGGTCCGGGAGAGAACCCGGTCCGCGACCGTCACCTCGCATCGGTTCACGCGCTGGATAACTGCACGCGTCTCGACCATCTCCTGTCTGATGCTTCGATGTCGGTATGCCGGCGGGACGCCGGCGCTACGTTCGGATGCCGGCGGGACGCCGGCCCCACGTTCAGATAACGGCGTTACGAGGGCGTCGCGCTCTCCTCTTCCTCGCCGGCCTCCAGCACGTCGATCACTGAGTCGACCCTCTTGAGGTCTTTGAAGATGTCCTCGAGGTGAACGTTCGAGCCTATCTCGAAGACGAAGTTGCTCTTCGAAAGGTGCTCAGAGTCGGCCGAGAAGGACGCCGACAGGATGTTGACCCCCTGGTCGCCGAGGACGGTGGTGATGTCCCTTACCAGCTTGGGCCTGTCCCACGCCTCCACGCAGATCTCTACCTCGCGGACCTTGGGGACGCTCTTCTCCCACGCCACCTTGATGAGCCTGCCGGACTCCCTGGCCAGGTCCTGGATGTTGGCGCAGCCTTCCCGGTGCACCGACACCCCGCGCCCCCTGGTGACGAAACCCACGATGGGGTCCCCGGGAGAGGGGTAGCAGCAGTGTGCGACCTGCACGAGCGCGTTGTCTATGCCGAAGACCTTTATACTCTGGCTCAGACGGGCGTCGTCGGCTTCCGCCTCAGGGCGCGGCCTGGGCACCTCTTCCCGCTCGGGGACGATGACCGGTTTCTTCTCCTCGCCGAGGTACTGGGCGACCTTGTTGGCGACGACGTTCGCCGATGAGTGCCCCGCGCCTATCTGCCTGTACAGGTCATCGAGCCCCCCGATGTGCTGGTGCTCGGCGATCTGCGTGAGTATCCTCGCGACCTCCTTGCGCTGGAACGGCACCCCCCGTTTGCGCATCGCGCGGTCGAGGGCTTCTTTTCCCTCGTTGCGCTCGTCCTCGCGCCTCTCCCTGGAGAACCACTGGCGAATCTTGTTGCGCGCTCGCGAGGTCTCCACGATGTTGAGCCAGTCCTGGCTGGGGCCGGTGGCGTTCTTGGACGTCATGATGTCGACTATGTCGCCGTTCTGCAGCCGGTAGGACAGTGGGACCATCTTACCGTTGACCTTGGCCCCCACGCACTTGTGGCCGACTTCGGTATGGATGCTGTAGGCGAAGTCGATGGGGGTCGAGCCCGCCTGCAGCGAGATGAGCTTGCCCTTCGGCGTGAAAACGAAGACCTCATCCTGGAACAGGTCCACCTTGAGGTTCTTCATGAACTCGGTCGGGTCTTTGAACTCCTGCTGCCACTCCATGACCTGTTTGAGCCAGGCCCTGCCGCCCTGGTCGCGGCGCGAGCTCTCTTTGTAGAGCCAGTGGGCCGCAATGCCGTACTCGGCGGTCCGGTGCATCTCCTCCGAGCGTATCTGTATCTCGAGCGGCCTGCCCTCGAGGGCGATCACGACCGTGTGGAGCGAGCGGTACATGTTGAGCTTCGGCATCGCGATGTAGTCCTTGAACCGTCCTGGAACGGGCATCCACATGGCGTGGATGATCCCCAGGGCCGCGTAGCAGTCCCGCACCGAGTCGACGATGACCCGCACCGCCGAGAGGTCCATGATCTCATCGAACTCGATACCGCGGTTCACCATCTTCTCGTAGATGCTGTAGAAGTGCTTCACGCGACCGGACACGTCGGCCTTGACCTTGTTCTTCTTCAGCTCACCCTCTATCTGCTCGGCCACCTGCTGCATGTACTTCTCGCGCTCCGCGCGGCGTTCGGTGACCATGCGCCTGATCTGCTGGTAGCGCTTCGGGTGCAGCACTTCGAAAGAAAGGTCCTCGAGGCGCCACTTGATCTGGCTGATGCCGAAGCGGTGAGCGAGGGGAGCGTATATCTCGAGCGTCTCCTGCGCTATCTCGCGGCGCCGCGCCACGGGGAGGGCATCGATGGTCTCCATGTTGTGGAGGCGGTCGGCGAGCTTGATGAGGATCACCCGCACGTCGTGGGCCATGGCGATGAGCATCTTGCGCATGTTCTCGGCCTGCTGCTCCTCGCGCGAGCCGAACTTGAAGCGGTCGAGCTTCGTCACCCCGTCGATGATCTCGGCTATCTGCTCGCCGAACTCGTCGCGGATATCCGCGAGCGAGTAGTCGGTGTCTTCGATGACGTCATGAAGCAGCGCTGCGCTGATGGTGTCCTGGTCCAGCTCGAGCTCCGCGAGTGTGGTGGCGACGGCGACGGGATGCTCGATGTAGGGTTCGCCGGACTTGCGGAACTGGTCGCCGTGGGCTTTGCGGGCGAAGCGGTACGCTTTCTCGACCTGGCGCTGCCCGCTCTTGGAGAGGAAGCGCCTCGTCATCGAGAACAGCTTCTCCGCGCCCCGCGACTCGCTCGTCATCTCTTCTTTTTCTTCTTCCCGCTCCCGGGACCCTTGGTCCGTGACTTGGCCTGGCTCTTGGAGGTCGGCGCGCCCTGAGGCTTCGGTTTCGGCTTCGGTTTCGGGGAGGCGGCCTTGTCCGCGGGCTCGACCGCGGCCGGCTTCGGCACCGGCTTCTCCTGGGACCTGGCGGGCGGAGCCGCCGCTTTCTTCTGCGCCTGCGCTTTCGCCGCAGTCGGCTTCTTTCCCGCGGGCTGCGCCGGCTTCGCCTTGGGCACTATGCCCTTCGGCATCGGGGCTTCGATAGCGCCCCCTGCCGTGACCCTGGCATCGCGGGTCTGGCGCCTCTGCGCCTGCTCGCGGTAAGCCTTGTACTTGGGCTCCGTCTCCTTCCACATGGCGAGGATCGGAGGCGCCAGGATGATGCTCGAGTAAGTGCCGGCCAGCACCCCGATGAACAACGGGAACGCGAACGCGGTCAGCGTCGGCCCGCCGAAGATCAGGATCGAGAGGATCGGTATCAAGGTTATCAGGGAGGTGTTGATCGAGCGGCCCAGCACCTGGTTGACCGAGTCGTTCACCACGTCCGAGTAGGTCTGGCGGCTCTGCCTGGTCAGCAGGTCGCCGTTCTCCTTGATGCGGTCGAATATCACGATGGTGTCATAGAGCGAATAACCAAGGATCGTCAGCACTGCGATCACAGTGGCAGGCGTCACCTGCCTGCCTAGCAGCGCATAGACTCCTATTGTTATCACGGAGTCATGGATTATCTCGATGACTGCTGTTACCGCCATCTTGAACTCGAACCGCACGCTGACATAGACCAGCACCGCGGCGATGAAGATGAGCAGGGCGATGATCGCCTGCCTGCTCACCTGGGCGCCCCACCCCGGGCCCACATTGTTGATGCCGAGGACCTCCACGAGGTTGGCTTTGGTCTTGAGCGCGTCGGTGAGTTGCGCCTTCTTGGCGTCGTCAAGCTTCGGTACTCTGATGACGAACTGGTTGTTCCCGGACACCTGTATCTGGGCTGTTGAGAAACCCACCGAGCTCGTGGCATCCCGCACCACGCTGATGCTGGTGCCCGGCTTCACCTTGACGTCCAGCTCCGTGCCCCCGGTGAAGTCGATGCCGAAATTCAGGCCGCGGACGATCAGGGCGATTATGGCCACGAGCATGACGATGCCCGAGATGGTGAACCAGACGTACCTGTGGCCGATGAAGTCAAAGTGCTCGGGGCGCCTGGGGATGAGCCTCAACCGGCATCACCGCCCTCCGACGCCGCCGGGAGCCTTACCCCGATCGCGGCGGGTCTCTCGAAGAACTTGCGCTCCGCGAGGAGCGAGGTGAGAGGCCTCACGAAGAAGTACGAGATGAACACGTCGAAGATGGTCGCTATCCCCAGCGTCAGGGCGAAGCCTTTCACCGAGCCGATGGCGAACAGGTACAGGATTGCGGCGGCGGCGAAAGAGACCGTGTCTGCCGCGACTATGGTGCGGAACGCGGACTTGTAGGCCGTCTCGACCGACGAGCGCATGCTCCTTCCCGCCTTGACGTCCTCTTTCAAGCGCTCGAAGAAGACGACGCTCGAGTCCCCGGCGATACCGATGGACACAATTATTCCAGCCACCCCCGCGAGGGTCAGGACCCAGAAGTTGTTGAGGACGCATATGAAGCCGTACAGCAGCCCGCCGAACACGATGAGGCCCAGGCAGGCTACGATGCCCAGCACACGGTAGTAGAGGAGCATGAACAGCGCGACCACCGCGAGGCCTATCACGCCCGCGAGGAGCCCCTTGTTCAGCGAGTCGCGGCCCAGGGTGGCGGTCACGTCGTTCTCGGTCAGCAGCTTCAGCTCGACCGGCAGGGCGCCGGTGTTGATGACGATGGCAAGGTCCTTGGCCTGCTGGTCGGTGAAGTTGCCGCTGATGTTGCCCTTGCCCTCGGTTATAGCGTCCTTGATGTTGGGGGCCGACTCGACCTTGTAGTCGAGGACGATCGCCAGCTGCTTATTGACGTTGGCCGTAGTGAGGTCGGCGAACTTCTTGGTGGCGTCACCGGTGAGGGTGAAGTCAACCTGCGGGGAACCGTTCTGCACCGAGACGGCGGCGGTCTTTATGCCGTCACCAGTCAGCTGCGTCGGGCCGAGCTTGAGGTAGACCTTCTCCTTCTCTCCCTGGAACAGCAGGATTATCTCCTTGTCCGGCTGGAGCTGGTCACCGGTGGACGCCTTCCAGCCCGCCTTGAGGGCGTCGCCCTCGGACTTGGACTCCGTGACCAGCCTGAACTGGAGCTGGGCGGTCTGGCCGACGAGGTCCTTCGCCCTGTTCGGGTCGTGGAGACCGGGCAGTTGGACCACCACGTTCTTGGTGCCCTGCGTGGTGATGTCGGGCTCGGACACGCCAAGCTTGTCGACCCTCTCCCTGATCTTATCGACGGTCTTCGCCAGCACCCCCGGGTCGAGGACCTTCCCCTTGGCCGGATGGGCCTCGTAGACGAGGCTGATGCCCCCCTGCAGGTCCAGGCCCAGCCTGGGCTTCAAGTCGAAGGCGAACTTCGCGGCTAACAGGCCCGCGAGTATCAGCAGCACCATGCCGATCGACAACAGGTTCTTGGTCTTCTTGCTCAATTCGGTCTCCAGTCCCTGCCGGGCAGATGCCCGTGTGTAAACCTTTCAATACTTGCTTCGCAACGGAAGATCGCCGGCGAGACGCCGGCGCTACCAGGTTGGACGGGACAGCGTGTCCGGCGGTTCCTATTTTTTGCCCTTGTCACCCTCGCCTTCGGGGGTCTCCTCTTCGGGCTCAACCTCTTCGGCGGGCTCTTCCTCTTCCTCGACCTCTTCCCAGGCCTCTTCGTTCTCCTCGTACTCCTCGGCCTCTTCCTCGCCTTCCTCCAGCTCCTCGGGCTCCTCCTCTTCCTCCTCGGGCTCCGGCTCGTGGACGGTCAGGGAGCGGGCTATGGCCGACCTGCTGAAGGTCATGCGGACGCCTTTGTCCACCTCGATGACCACCTTGTCCTCCGTGAGCTTCTTGATGACGCCGTGGATGCCGCCGATGGTGACGACCTCATCGCCCTTCTGGAGTTCGCTCAAGAGGTTCTGCGCCTCCTGGGCCTTCTTCCTCTGAGGGCGGTAGAGGACGAAGTACATCACTACGAACATGAGGCCCAGGATGACCCAGAGGCCCCAGGCACCGAAGCCCGAGGTAGTGCTCTTGGTCGGGGCCGTCGCCGCCACCGCAATCCCCGGATGGGCTGCTATCAACCCGTAGAGGAACATCATTTTCATCAATCCCTTTCGGACGTTTCGTCCAGTAAGATGCAAATCCCAACTATCATAATAGATGAGTTGCCCTTTGTCATTCGGCCCGGGCAACGTCACGCAGGTCGGCCAGGTACTCAGTCACGCCTCCCGCCTCGATGGCTGACCGGAGTTCTTCCGTAAGCCGTGCGAGCTGGAACAGGTTGTGGACCGTGAGGAGGTGGAACCCCAGGATCTCCTTTGCCATGACGAGGTGCCTCAGGTACGCCCTCGAGAAGTTCGCGCAGGCGTAGCAGCCGCAGGTCTCATCCAGGGGGCCGTAGTCCTGGCGGAATGCCGCATTCCTCAAGTTGATCCTCTTCGAGGCTACCAGGGCCGACGCGTTGCGCGCAATGCGCGTCGGCAATACCGAATCGAACATGTCTATGCCCAGGGCCGCGGACTCGGCGAGGCCCAGCGGGTCGCCTACGCCCATCAGGTATCGCGGCTTCTCCGTGGGCAGGTTCTCGAGTGTCACCGCGATCAGCTCGAGCATCATCTCGCGCGGCTCGCCGACGGAGAGTCCGCCCAGGCCGTATCCTTCAAACCCCAGTTCGGCCATTGCGGAGGCGCTCTGGCGCCGCAGGTCGGCGAACGCTCCGCCCTGCACGATCCCGAACAGCGCCTGGCGCGGGTCTTCGTGGGCGGCGAGGCAGCGGCCGGCCCAGTCGAGGTTGAGCGAGACGGAGCGCCACACCCGCTCGCGCTCGGAAGGGTAAGGGAGGCACTCGTCGAGGGCCATCGCGATGTCGGCCCCGAGCGCCGATTGAGCGCGCATGGAGTCCTCCGGGCTAAGAAAGACCTCGGTGCCGTCGAGGTGCGAGCGGAAACTGGCGCCCTCCGGCGTGATCTTCACGTCCTTGCCGAGGCTCATCACCTGGTAGCCGCCCGAGTCTGTGAGGATGCTCCCGCTCCAGGACATGAAGCGGTGGAGCCCGCCTGCGCCCGCGATGACGTCCACCCCCGGCCGCAGCCAGAGGTGGTACGCGTTCGCGAGCACCATCTCGAAGGAGAGCCCGGCGACCTCGTCCGGGGTCATCGCCTTCACGGTCGCCTGGGTGGCGACGGGCATGAAACACGGCGTGCGGACCTGCCCGTGGGGCGTGGTGATGAGCCCGGCCCGCGCGCCGGTCCTCGCGTCGCGAGCGGTTATCTCGAATGAAAACCCCGGGGGGCCGTCGGGTGCGTTCATAGCACCAGCATAGCATCACCAAAGGAATAGAAGCGGTAGCGCTCGCGCGCGGCCTCCTCGTACGCGCGAAGGACGAAGTCGGTCCCGCCGAACGCGCACACGAGCATGAGCAGGGTCGAGCGCGGGAAGTGGAAGTTCGTGATGAGCGCGTCCACGGCTTTGAACGCGTAGCCCGGAGTGATGAACAGGTCCGTGCGACCGTGGCCCGCCGCGACCGTGCCGTCGTCCGATGCGCACGTCTCCAGGACCCGGACCGAGGTGGTGCCGACCGCGACGACCCTGCCGCCGCGCCGCCTCGCCTCGTTGGCGGTCGCCGCGCAGCGCTCGTCCATGGAGAACCACTCGGTGTGCATCCGGTGGTCCTCCACGTCCTCTTCGCGCACCGGGATGAAGGTGTCCATCCCGACGGCCAGCTCCAGGCGGGCCGTCAGGACTCCTTTGGCGGCGAGGCGGTCGAGCACGTCCGGCGTGAAATGGAGGCCGGCGGTCGGGGCTGCCGACGAGAGCTCTCTTTCAGCGTAGACGGTCTGGTAGCGCTCGGAGTCGGGCAGTTCGTGAGTGATGTATGGAGGCAGCGGTACCTCGCCGCAGGCGTCGATCGCGACGTGCACGTCCCCGCCCGCCGCAGACAGCTCTACCGTCACGATGCCCTCGTCGGGCCCGCCGATGACCTCGGCTTCCAGGACCCCATCGGCGAAAGATATCTTCACGCCGGGCCTCAGCGACGCTCCGCGTGTCATGGCCTTCCACCGGCTGCCTTGCCCGGGTGTCGCGCTCTCGAGGAGCAGGAGCTCGACCGCGCCCCCGGACGGCTCCTTCCTCCCGTGGAGCCTCGCGGGCAGGACCCTGGTGCTGTTGACCACCAGGGCGTCACCCTCGCGCAGCAGTTCCGGCAGGTCGCGGAAGACGTGGTGAGTGACGCGCCGGGTGGCGCGGTCCAGCACCATGAGCCTGCTGGAGTCGCGTTCCGGGAGCGGGTCCTGGGCGATGAGTCCTGGCGGAAGGTCGTAGTCGAAGATGGATGTCTTCATCGGCGGGGCGGGTCGCTCTTCTGGTAGCGCTCTTTCTCGCTGTACACGCAGCCGCAATAGGACTGCCGGTACATGCCTTGCCGGTGGGACTCCTCGACCGACTCACGGTAGCCGCCGCTCATGTCCTCGAAGATGAAATGCACCCCGTGCTCGAAGGCCGCGGCCTCTCCCGCCTCGCGGATGAGGGCCTGGTCCTGGTAGGGGCTGACCAGCAGCGTGGTGGTGAAGGTAGCGATGCCGAGCCTGCGAGCCTCAGAGGCGGCGCGGCCCAGGCGCAGCGCGAAACAGCGGGAGCACCGGCTCGCGGCATCAGGCTCTCCCGCGACGCCGGCCTGCCCTGGAGCCACCTCGGCCAGGAAGCGCTCCATCTCGTACGGGCCGGCGCGCAGCGGCAGCCCCTCCTTCCCGCAGAAGTCGACGACGGCGAAGTACCTTTCCCGGTACTCGCGGAACGGGTGGATGTTCGGGTTGTAGAAGAAAGGCACCACTTCCAGGCCGCGCCGGCGCAGCAGCGCGAGCGGCTGGATCAGGCACGGAGCGCAGCAGGTGTGGAGGAGTACTTTGGTGTCGCTAACGGCCATCTTGCATCGCCCTCAGAACAGGCTCTCCCCCTCGCCGCCACCGCCACCTGGCTCGCGCCCCAGGTGTTTGAGCGCGCGCGGCGTGGCGACCCTTCCCCTCGGGGTACGCTTCAGGAACCCAATCTGCATGAGGTACGGCTCGTAGACCTCTTCGAGCGTGTCAGGCTCTTCCCCCACCGCCGCCGCCAGCGTCTTGAGCCCTACGGGGCCGCCCGAAAACTTGTCGATTATCGCGGTCAGCACCGCCTGGTCGAGCACGTCCAGCCCCATGTCGTCGATCTGCAGCATCTCCATGGCGCTGGCCGCGACATCTCCGGTGACGACGTTGTCCGCCTCCACCTCGGCGTAGTCCCGCACGCGCTTGAGCAGGCGGTTCGCGACGCGAGGGGTGCCCCGCGACCGCCGCGCGATCTCGTGGGCTCCGGTCTCGTCGACGCTGATCTTCAGGATGGCCGCGGCGCGGTTCACGATCTGTTCCATCTCGTCCACGGGGTAGTAGTCGAGGCGGCACGAGACGCCGAAACGCGTCAGCAGCGGCGCGGTCATCAGGCCCACCCGCGTGGTCGCCCCGATGAGCGTGAACCTCGGCAGCGGCAGTCTGACGTCCCTCGCGCCCGGGCCTTTCCCGATGATGATGTCGATCTGGAAGTCTTCCATGGCGGGGTAGAGTATCTCCTCCACCGTGCGGGGCAGGCGGTGGATCTCGTCGATGAAGAGCACCTCGTTCTGCTCGAGGTTTGTGAGGATCGCCGCGAGGTCTCCCTGGCGCTCGAGCGCGGGCCCGCTGGTCGAGCGCGTGTTGACCCCGAGCTCGTTGGATATTATCGCGGCAAGCGTCGTCTTGCCGAGCCCCGGCGGCCCGGAGAGCAGGACGTGGTCGAGCACCTCACCCCTGTTCTTCGCGGCCTCGATGAATATGCGGAGCTGCTCCTTGTTGGCGGACTGGCCTATGAACTCGGCCAGGGTGCGAGGGCGCAGGGTGAGGTCGAGGGCTTTGTCCTCCGCGGACAGCGCCTCCCCCGCCAGTCCCCTGCTGTGCTCTTCAGCCGTCAATCTCACTCCTCATGCAAAAAGGTGCCTGGCCCCTTTTTGCGTTTTCAGCGGCCTCTCTGTTTCAAAGCGAACTGGAGGAGCTCCTCTATGCCGGGCTCCTCACCGGATTTGAAAGGATACTTCTTGAGCATGTCGCTCGCCTCCAGGCGGGTGAAGCCGAGCGCGACCAGCGCCTCGGCCGCCTCCTCGAAAAGCATCTTCCCGTCGGCCGGCAGCCCCACTATATCTTCGGCCGAGGGCTCGACCTTGTCCTTCATCTCGAGCAGGAGCCTCTCCGCGCTCTTCTTGCCGACGCCGGGGATGATCGTAAGGGTGTCGGCGTCGCCGCTCCTGATCACGGCCTCGAACCGGTCGGGCGGGAATATCGACAGCACCGAGAGCGCCTTCTGCGCCCCGAACCCGGACACCGAGGTCAGCTTCACGAAGAGGTCGCGCGCCCTCGGCGTGTCGAAGCCGTAGAGCTGAAGGACGTCCTGCCGGACCAGCAGGTAAGTGTGAAGCGCGACGTCGCCTCCCGCCGCCGGGGCCCGGTCTATCGTTCCGGCCGGCGCCCGCACCTCGAGCCCGAGGCCGCCCACGAGCACCACGAGCCGGTCCGGCTCTTTCTCTAATATCTTGCCTTTGAGGTAAGCGATCATCTTAGTTTACGTCCCCGTCAGCTCTCGGAGCCTGCGGGACTGCAGGTGGCAGATCGCCATGGCGAGGGCGTCGCAGGCGTGGAGTGACGCCGGCGCCTCGGCCATCCGCAGCAATGCGGTCACCATGTACTGGACCTGCTCCTTTGAGGCGTTCCCGTTGCCGACGACCGCCTGCTTGACCTGGAGCGGCGTGTACTCCGTCCACTGTGCCCCGGCGTGGTTGCACGCGAGCAGGATGACGCCGCGGGCCTGCCCGACCGCGATAGCAGTCTTCTGGTTGGTGTTGAAGAAGAGTTGCTCGATGACCACCACGTCCGGCTCCAGCTCGATGACCACCTTCTTTGACTCGCTGTAGAGCACGGCGAGGCGGTCGGACATATCGGCCTTAGCGGAGGTCTTTATCGCGCCGTGAGTGCCGGCGCTGAGCAGGTTGCCCGTCTCGACGACGAGGCCGTAGCCGGTGTTGGTTATCCCCGGGTCTATTCCCAGCACCCTGAACGCTTTAGCCAAAGCACTTCCTTTGCCGCAGGTCGGGCTTTCACCCTATTCTGCGTTCACTTCTTCCTCGAGCACCTCGTCGGGGATGTCGAAGTTGGCGTAGACCTCCGTAACGTCGTCCAGGTCTTCGAGCGCATCGATAAGGCGCAGCAGCTTCCTCGCGCCGTCCTGGCCCACCGCGATGGTGTTCTTAGGCACCATGGTGAGCTCCGCGCTCTCGGTCTCGATCGCGGCCTCCTTGAGAGCGTCGCGCACCTGGCCGAACTCCTCGATATCACAGACGATCTCCCAGTAATCGCCCTCGTCCCTGAGGTCGTCGGCCCCGGCGTCGAGGGCTATCGTGAGCAGCTCTTCCTCGTCGTGCTCGGGGGTCCGCTTGATGAGGAACACGCCCTTCTTCTCGAATATCCACGCGACCGAGCCGGTCTCACCGAGCCTGGCGTTGGCGCGCGTGAAAACACGGCGGACGTCCGCCGAGGTCCTGTTGCGGTTGTCGGTGAGCACGTCCACTATCACCGCTACTCCGCCCTCCCCGTAACCCTCGAACGTCATCTCCTCAAGGTGGCCCCCGGCAAGCTCGCCGGTCCCCTTGGCGATGGCCCGCTTGATGTTGTCCATGGGCATGCTGACCTTGCGCGCCGCCTCGATCTCGTTGGCAAGCATCGCGTTGGCGTCGGGGTTGCCCCCGCCCTCTCGCGCCGCGATCGTGATGCGGTGGGACAGCTTGCTGAAGAGCTGGCCCCGCTTCGCGTCCTCCTTGCCTTTCTTATGCTTTATTGAATGCCACTTGGAGTGTCCTGACATCTCAAACCTCCGTGTCGCTCGCGACCCGCGACGCTTTTACCATGTCCAGGAAGTAGCCGTGTATCCTCGTGTCACCCGTGAGCTCCGGGTGGAACGCCCCCATGAGCAGGCCGCCCTCTCGCGCCAGCACGACGCCTTCGGCCAGGCTCGCCATCCCGGTGACGCCGGGCCCCATCTCCTCGATCACCGGCGCCCTGATGAAGATCGCCCTGAAAGGCTTTTCTTCGTCGGCGATGCCTCGCACCATGATGTCTCTCTCGAACGAGTCCACCTGCCGCCCGAAGGCGTTTCGCTCGACCGTCACGTCCGCGAGGCCGAGGATCGTCCCGTGCTTCCCCTTCACACGGCGGGAGACGATGATGAGGCCGGCGCACGTCCCGTAGACCGGGACACCGGCGGCCGCGAGCTCCTTTATCGGAGCCGCGAACCCGTACTCATCAATTAGTTTTCCAATCGTGGTGCTTTCTCCTCCGGGGATGATGAGCCCGTCGACATGAGTAAGCCCGGAAGGGCGCTTTATCCCGACCCCCCGGGCCCCGCATCGCTCGATCATCCGGAGGTGCTCGCGCACGGCTCCCTGAAGAGCGAGAACCCCGATGGTTACTTGGTTACCAGCCACGGAACTGAATCAGGTTCTCCTTGCCGATCTCGCCTATCTCGAGGCCTTTCATGGCCTCGCCCAGGCCGCGGGAGACCTCCGCGATCAGCTCGGGGTCTTCGTAGTGAGTGGTCGCCTGCACGATGGCTTTCGCCCGCGGCGCCGGGTCCTCTGACTTGAATATGCCGGAGCCCACGAACACGCCGTCGGCGCCGAGCTGCATCATGAGGGCAGCGTCAGCCGGTGTCGCGATGCCGCCGGCGGAGAAGTTCACCACGGGGAGCTTGCCGGTGCGCGCGACCTCGACGACCAGCTCGTAGGGCGCCTGCAGCTCCTTGGCGGCGCTCATCAGCGCCTCGGAGGGAAGGGTAGTGAGACGCGCGAGCTCGCTGGTGATGGTGCGCATGTGGCGGACCGCTTCCACCACGTTGCCGGTGCCGGCCTCTCCCTTGGTGCGGACCATCGCCGCGCCTTCACCGATGCGGCGGAGCGCCTCACCGAGGTTGATCGCGCCGCAGACGAACGGCACCTTGAACTTCCACTTGTCGACGTGGTTCGCCTCGTCGGCGGGAGTGAGCACCTCGCTCTCGTCGACGTAATCGACCCCCATGGCCTCGAGGACCTGCGCCTCCACGAAGTGGCCTATCCGGCATTTCGCCATGACGGGAATGGTAACGGTCTCCATGATCCCCTGGATCACGGTCGGGTCGGCCATGCGGGCGACGCCGCCCGCCGCGCGGATGTCGGCGGGCACGCGCTCGAGCGCCATCACCGCGACCGCCCCGGCGTCCTCGGCGATCTTCGCATGCTCGACGGTGGTGACGTCCATGATGACGCCGCCCTTGAGCATCTCGGCGAGGCCTCTCTTGACTGTGATCGTGCCTTTCTCGACGCTGTTTTCCATTGAAAACCTTTCAATTGTGGTCTTAACCAATGATATCGCTAAGGGTATGGGGCTGCAACGTGAGCGATGCAGTCGCGACGACCCGGCTGCTTCAGTTGAAGGTGACCTGGGAGCTTGTCGGGACCAGCTCGACCCAGGTCGTGCCGGGCTTCACGGGGATCTCGTTGCCGGAGTTGTCGGTATAGACCGTGTACCGGTCGCGCGAGGTCTTCTGCCAGTTCGCGTCGATCAGGCGCCCGCGGACGAACACCTGCGCCCTGCCGCTGCCGATCACCCCGAGACTGGGTGTGTCTGCTCCATTCACGTCAACGAGCCCGGAACGGGTGCTTGTGACGTACTGAACGATCACGGTGTCAGCCGCCAACTGGCCTCCGGTGTTCTTGTCGACGTGGGGGGCGCCCTGCTCGAAGCGCAGGAACCTTCCGGCTGACGAGTCGTACGAGTAGTCGACGGCGCAGATCGGCTTGTAGGGTATGTGGACGTTATGCACCACAGTCATGGATGGCTTGAAGTCGGCTTTCGGGCTCGCCTGGTTCGCGGTTTGGCGCTTGATCTCGTCCGCCCGGTCCTTCTCCATCTTTGCCTGCTCCTTGTCGGAGAGGAACTTGAACGCGGCGGGCGCCTGACCCTGGTACGGGTACGCGATGTCCCCGGCCTGCCTGAGCCTCGCCGTGGAGCTGTAAAGGTTGTGAGGGGCGCGCCGGTTGTTGGAGCGCCAGTACGCGCCGCCGAAGTGCTGTTCGTCGAGGTCGGGTATGCCCGATTGCCTAACCATCGCCAGTATCGGGTCTCCCCCGCCGCAGTGGCAGAAGAGCGCGTTGTACGGGAAGGCGAGGTCGATGTCGGAGGGGCGGGCGCTGCGTACCGGGCCGACCGCAGGGGCGTCCCTGTCGAGGAATACCGCCATGAACCTGGTGACCCCGCCCTCGCACTCTTCCTCATAGACCACGTCGGCACGGTCGAGGCCGGACGGCGGCCTCGCGGCCGGATCGTTCTCGATCTTGACCGCGACGGGGCGGCGCTGGATGAACGTCGGGTCGGCGGGCGCCAGGCCGCAGAGCGGGCAGGTCACAGGCTTGAGTGGTGACGCCTTGACCACGGGCTTGCTCGACTTCTTCGACGAATTGCCGAACCATGAGCAACCGGCAGCGGTTGCGAATGCAAACGCGGCCAGCAATGCCAGTATGATGATTGTCCTGCGGTGGGAAGTCATGTCCTGCTCATCGCTCGTCTTGAGTATTCTTACCTGACCCCATTGTACAGGAGTGGCTCAGAAGAGAAAGCAGAACAGAGTATCAGCGTGGGATGCAAAAAGTGGTCTGACCCCTCGTTGCGTCACTTCCAGCCGGCGGCCCCCGGAGGGGTCGAAGACGGAGGGGGTGGTGGCGCCTGGACGGCCTGCGCGGCCTGGGGAGGCTGGGCGGCCTGCGGCGCCGGCGGCTGCTGAGGCACCTGGCCCGCCTGCACCTGGCCGGGGTCGATCTCGTGGAACTCGTGGGCCATGGTGTCCAGCCTGGCGATCCTGTCCTCTATCGGAGGGTGCGTGTCGAACAGCCGGTTGAGGCGGCTTCCCTTGCCCTCTTTAGTCTTGAGCGGCTGGGCGATGTAGAGGTGCGCCGTTGCCTTGTTGGCGCGCCGGAGCTGGTGCTCGTCGCCCTCTATCTTCCGTAGGGCGTTGGCGAGCCCGGGCGGGTACCTGGTCAGCAAGGCGCCGTTGGCGTCGGCGAGGTACTCTCGCTTCCGGCCGATGGCGAGTTTGATGAGCTGCGCCACGATGGGGGCGATGATGGCGAATGCGATGCCGATCACCAGGAGGATGATGCCGGCCTCCCCGCTGTCGCTGTCGCTGTCGCCGAGCCAGAACGTCCTCAGGAAGATGTCGGACATCATGATCACGGTTCCCACCAGCACGATTGTCATCGTGAGCAGGAGGATGTCGTAGTTCTTCACGTGCGACATCTCGTGGCCGATGACTCCCTGCAGCTCCTGGTCGTTCATCATGTCCAGCAGTCCGGTGGTCGCGGCGATCGATGAGTTCTGAGGGTTGCGCCCTGTCGCGAACGCGTTAGGGGACGGGTCGTCGATGACGTATGCCTGCGGGGTCGGGATGCCGGCCGCGATGGCAAGCCCCTCGACCGCGTTGCGGTACCTGATGAACTGCGGGTCGTCGCCGACGGGACGGGCGCCCGAGACCGAGAGCGCGATCTTGTCGCTCTTGTAGTAAGACACCAGGCCCATCACGATCGCGATCACGCCGGCGATCCCGAGCCCGATGAACGCGAACTGCGGGTGGGTCGTTCCTCCCCAGGCAAGTCCGATGACGTAGCCGAGCGCGACTACGAAGACGATGAAGATAAAGAGCATCGCAAACGATTTCCACTTGTTCGCAGATATCGCTTCGTACAACCGCTGACCTCCAGGAGTCGAGGCCCGCGCCGCTCAGGCGGCAGCGCGGAACGACCGGGGAAAAATATGGGGTGGAAAGTGCCTGACCCCCGTTATTCTACTCTCCGGAAAAACCGACCTTCGGCACTTCACGCGCGGCCGGCGTCTCCGGCTCGAAGTACTCGCGCTGCTCGTTGAAGCGGAACGCGCCCGCGATGATGTTCGCGGGGAACTTCTGCCGTGCGATGTCGTATGCCATGACCGAGTCGTTGTAGAACTGCCTCGCATAGGCGATCTTGTTCTCGGTACCCGCGAGCTCTTCCTGCAGGGCCAGGAAGTTCTGGTTGGCCTTGAGCTCCGGGTAGGCTTCCGCTACCGCGAAGAGCGACTTGAGGGCCTGCCCCAGCACTCCATCGGCCTGTGCCTTCTCGCCGACGGTCCCTGCCTGCTGCAACGCGGCACGTGCCTGGGTGACCATCTCGAAGGTGCTCTTCTCGTGGGCGGCATAACCCTTCACCGTCTCGACGAGGTTCGGTATCAGGTCAGCCCTCCGGTTGAGCTGGACGTCGATCTGGTGCCAGGCGTTCTCGACCCGGTTGCGGTACCGCACCAGCCGGTTGAACAACAGGATTATGTACCCGATGAACAACACCGCCAGCACGATTATGAGGATTATCCACCACATAGAGTGCCTCCTTCTGTTCGGCGTTGCCACATTCTATAACAGTGGAGTGCCACTTGAAAATCCCGGAGGCGACCACAACGGTCAGGAAACGCAATAAAGTGGTCTGACCCCTTTCTTGCGTTTTTGCGTTCAGCCTTTGAGGACCGACATTATGCCGTTCACGATGAAGAGCACGGCCAGGACGAAGACCAGGGCCGAGCACAGGTACAGGACCACGTGGTAGACGCGGTCCGAGATGCGGCCCCGGCCCCTCGAGACCATGAAGCTGACCGTCGAGTACCATATCAGGTCGGCCATCTCGTGGCCCACGAAGAAGAACGCGAGCCCGATCACACCGTGGCTGAGCGAGAGCACGATGTAGCGCGCGCCGATCGTCGCCCACCAGATGATCCAGCCGGGGTTGGAAACGCTCGACCAGATGCCTGCCACCAGCGGCCCCCACCCGACGTCGCGCTTCGCCGTCAGGTCGACGGTGACGCCCCGCCGCACCTCGACGAAGATCTTCACAGCCAGCCACACCAGGAAGAGCCCCCCGACGATGCCTATGATGCCGACGACCGTCTTGTCATCCAGGACCTTGTTCAGGCCGACGGCGAAGAGGATCGCCAGGACGAGCTCGGGGATGGCGTGCCCGACCACGATCACCGGGCCCGCCCAGAAGCCTTTCTTGTACGACTCGGCGACGCAGACCGAGAACATCGGGCCGGGCATGAGCGCGCCGGAGAGGCCGATGACCAGCGATGAGAAGAAGATGCCTAAGAGCGCGCCCACGAGGACCGCCCCTCAAGCCCGGCCGAAGCGGCGGGCCAGTCGCGCGATCCCTTCGTCGAGGCGCTCGAGGACGGCCTGGTGGAGCGTGGGGTTGGAGGTGACCAGGCTGGAGAGCTGACCGAGCCCCCCGGAAGGGACGAGTGGGCGGCCGTCGAGCGACCCCCCGGCCGCGTCGGTCACGGGCGCTCCGCACTCCGAAGCGATGAGGGCGGCCGCGGCAAGGTCATACGGGTAGTTGTTCAGGACTGAGCCGTGCCCGACCTCGAGGAAGATCTCGCGGACCTCCGGGACCTCTTCCACCATGCGCTGCCCCACGTCCACGTAGGCGTCCATCTGGCCGGTGACGACGCGCGTGATCGAGTAGGTCGCGCTCCCCAGGTCGAAGTAGCCGCCGTCAACCGACGAGAGGTCGATGAGCTCGGAGATGACCTCGGTGAGAGCCATGGCGGGCCTGCCCCTGTACCCGGCGGTCCAGAAGATCTCGTTGAGGCGTGTCGTATCGCTCAGGTTAGGGGGGACCTGCAGCCCGTCGACCTCGATCATCGCGCCCGCGCCGCGCAGCGCGGTGAACGTCGCGTCGGACTTGATCTCAGTGACGACGCCCACCAGCACATCGCCCATCGTCAGCTCGCCGGGTTCGCGGCCTTCGAGCAGTGCGCAGGCGGCGGAGACGCAGCAGGACTCGAGCCCCGCGGCGGCCGGCCTGGTGCCGTCAATGGGGTCGATTATCAGCAGGTAGCGCGCCTCCGGCGTGACGATGAGCCCGCGGTCCTCGGTGTAGTAGGCGAAGTCGCCGCGGCCGTCCAGAAACGCCGAGACCTTCAGCTCGGCGACCTCGTCGATGCCGAAGGTGGTGTCTCCGGACGCCCCACGCCCCTCGAGCTCCTTCGCAGCGAAGCTCCCCAGGTGCGGGCGAACGGCCTGCCGGACCTCGTCGCACAGCCCGCGCACCGTTGCCACGAGCTCGCTATGTTGTTCCCACAGATCTCCCATTCGCCATCGATCCCCTCACTCCGGCGGAATAACGGTCAGTATACCAACGCCGCGCGCGCCCACCAAATAGCCACTCATGCCGGTTAATCGCCGGTTGGTCACTCTCCCACTCTCCTATTGTTAAGGGGCTGTGATGTCGAATACTATGCTAGTTGCCGGTGCTGCGTGCGAAGGTCCGCCTGTGTTGGTTCATTGCACTCATGACCGAGTTCCGCATGGAGGTGTAGCTTGAAGTCTTGTCCGCGCTGCGGTTTCTTGAACCCCGACAGGGGCGAGCACTGCATGAAGTGCAGGTTCAATTTCGAAGAGGCTGTCGGTAAAACTGATAACGCCCCTTCGGGCCGCAGGGGCCCGGTGCGCGACCCGTTCCAGGTCGAGGAGACCAGGGCTGCACGCGCGGAGACCGAGGCCGCGCCGCCTCCGTCACCCGCAAGCCCGGAACCCGGCGCCCCGCCCGAGGAACGCAAGCTGGGCGTGGGAGGCTTTGACGAACCACCCGATTGGGCGCACAAGCCCCAGTTGGTCGGTCCAACACCTGACCTGGACGACGTCTTCGCCGGCAAGGGCCTGGACGTGGGAGGCTACCAGGTCGGAGGGGAGACCGAACACAGTCCCGCCGCCGGGCCGGCAGTCTCCGACGCTTACGCGATCATGACGAGCAGCAACGCCTTGGCAGGCTCCGACAACGTCGGGCGCGGGCGCAAGAAGTCTAAGAAATCCAAGGGGCGCAAGGAGCAGCTTCCCCCACAGATACCCGGAGAGGTCAACGGCCTGCCGCCCGACCTCTCTGTGAACCCGTTCGGGATGCCGGAAGACACCATGCGAGGCGGCGTCTCCGAGCCTGAAGCCCACTTCGAGAGCGGGGCTCCAAGCGCGAGGCAACAGCAGCCAAGGCCTCAGGTGAGGCGTCCTCCGCAGGCCGCGCCTCCGCAGGCTTACCAGCCTCCCGGGCCGCAGATGAGCCAGGGCGCCCAGGGCCCACCCCCGATAATGGGAGGCCCGGCTCCCGGCCCGCCCGCTGCGATGGGAGGCCCTTCCGCCATGGGCATGGCTCCACCGCCGGGCATGCAAGGCGTCCCCGCAACGGTGCCTCCGCTGGGAGGGCCCGACGCGCAGCCGCTCGGAGGAGGCCCGGCCAGGGTCCGCAGGCCGGTGCCCGAAGCCGTTGGTCCGGCCAGGACCGCGAGGATGCCGCGAGCGCCCCGAGCTCCGAGGAGCGCGCCGTCAATACCCAGGCCGAATCTTGCGGTTCTGCGAAAGGTCAGCGACGCGATGACGCCCCGGATCATCGTAGCGTCGGTAGGGGGCCTGCTGGTCCTGTTCGCCGTGATCTACCTGCTGGTGGGGGGCAACTATTTTTCGAACGACGCGCGCGGCGTCCTCGAAGCGGCGCAGAGGGCGATGGCGAGCCTGCCTTCCCAGCACGTCCAGGCCGACATCCTGATGCAGACCGAAAAAGCCGGGACCATCAACACCGCGGTGACAGCGGACATCTCCAGGGACCGCGACCTCCACGCTGTCTACGGCGCCACGTCATACCGGAGCGACCTCGAGTTCGTGACCTCCACCGGCAAGACGTACAAGCGAGTGGGAGGGGGCGCCTGGGGGCTCTCCTACGACAAGGTGAACCCCGCTTTCACGTCGGGCGCGCTCTTCAAGGACGCGACCGGCGCGAGGCTGGTCAACCAGGAGCCGATCGACGGGGTCGTCTGCGACCACGTCGCCTTCGAGGCTTCGCCCGACTACGTGATGAGCCTGTTCCCTGGTGTGGACGTGACAGAGGCGACACAGGTGTCTGCCGAGATATGGGTCGACCCTCAACAGAAGTACGTGCGCCACATCCGCCTGGACGCTACGAACCTCGAGACCAAGAAGCTCGGCAACTTCAGTTGCCACGTCGAAGTCGCGATCTCGGGTTTCGGTACGCCTGTCGAGATCAAGCCGCCGATGTGACTCTTCAGGCCGAGGGCGCCTCTCCGGAGTAGATGCTCTCGAGGCGCGGGGCGAGGAGTTCCCACGAGAACTGCCGGACCCCGACGATCCCCCTCTCGCTGAGCCGCCCACGGAGCGCGTCGTCTCTGAGCGTCTCGACCAACGCACGCGCAAGGTCTTCCGGATCGCCTTTCTTGAACGTCACCCCGCCCCCTGACTGTTCGACCACCGCGCGGTAGCCGGGTATGTCCGAGGCGACCACCGGCGTGCCCGATGCCATCGACTCTATCAGCACCACCCCGAAGCTCTCGCCGCCGAGGGCGGGCGCGCAGAAGACGTCCGCCGCCGCATAATGTTCCGGCAACTCCTCGTTGCTGACGAAACCGGTGACCTCGACCTGCCCGCTGAGGCCGCGCGGCAGAGCGGCGCTCACCCCCTGAGCGGTGAAGCCGGAGCCGATGACCTTAAGCCTGCATCCCGGGACCGAATCGCATACCGACGGGAAAGACTCGAGGAGGACCTCCAGGCCTTTTCGCCGCTCGTTGCGGCCTACGAAAAGGACCTCAGGCGCACGGCCGGCATCGGCCCCCGGGGCTCGAGAGGGGCTGAACCGGCCGATGTCCACCCCGTTCGGCACGATCTCGTATCGACCCGCCAGGTATCTCGAAGCCATCAGCCTCGCCGGCTCGGATACGGCGATGCGGCAGTCAAGCCGCCTCGCCACGCGACCGAGCAGCGCGCTGCCGAGCCAGTAGGCGAAAGAGCGTCCTTCGCCCGCCGCGTGGAATGTGCCCACGACGCGGCACTCCGCACCCATCACCGCCGAGGTCGAGACGGCTGGCACCAGGGGCTCGTGGACGTGCACGACGTCAAACGCCCCCTCTCGCATCATGCGCCGCACCCGGGCGCGCGCTGGAGGCGCGACAGCGAGCCTCGCTATAGACCCGTTTGCGGGGACCGGCAGCGACCGGCCGGCGCTCACGAACCGGGCGCCCTCGACCACTGCCCCCTCGTCGGGCGCCACGATGGTGACGTCGTGCCCGCGCCGCAGAAGTTGCCTCGCGAGGCCCGCGACGTGGTTGTTCACGCCGCCCGGATGCGCCCAGGAGTACGGCGAAACGATGGCGATGTTCACGGCGCCACCGCCATGCAGCAGCCGCTCAAATCGGTTATCATGGGGCGCACGCTCCGGCAGCAGGACGTTGGGAGGCGCGGGAGGTGGCCGTAATCTTTCAGTGGCTCATAAGTCTCGACCATTCGGTCTTTCACTTCATCAACTCCATCGCGGGACGGAACTCCTACCTGGACTGGGTCGCGCGCGTCGGCGCCGACGATCACATAATACCGGTGGCGCTGGCCCTGCTGGTGCTCGCAACGCTCCTCATCGCCAGAAAACACGCGGGCAGGGAAAAAGCCTTGCTGTCGGTGATCTGCGCGCTGGCCGCCTCGGCGGTGTCCATGATCATCCTTTTTGCTCTCAACAACGCCTTCTTCAGGCCCCGGCCTTTCACCAGCCAGGCCGTCCACCTGCTCTTCTACCATAACACCGACTCCGCTTTCCCTTCCAACGCGGCGACCCTGGCGTTCGCGATGGCGGTCGGCATCTTCCTCTACTGGCGTAAGCTGGGCATCCTGATGCTCGTGCTGGCGGCCTACATCAGCCTGGCCAGGGTGTTCGTCGGCATCCATTATCCGCTGGACGTTGTGGGCGGCCTTCTGCTAGGAGGCGGCAGCGCCGTCGCGGTCCGGCTTGCCGAACCTGCCTACGCCCCGCTGGCGCGTTGGTTGAACTCAGGCCTGGACAGGCTGCTCGCTTCCTGGAAGTGGCCCGCCCGCGCCGAGCACGCGGGGGGTGGCAACAGGTGACACGCATCATCCATGCTCGCGGCGACGTGCTCGGCATGTTCATCTTCCTCACCGCCCTGCTCCTCGGGCTCTGGCAGGTCGTGGTCGCGCGGAAGCGGCTGAACGGGATGTCGCTGACCGGTCACCCCGACCGGAAGTGGGTCAGCTACAGCCTCGGCGCGGCGGTCATCGCCGCGGCCTGCGCCTGGTATTTCTCCGCGAAGAACCACTTCGCGGCGCCTGACCTGGAGGGCATAGAGACTCTCATCGTCCTGGTGTTCGCGCTTGCGTGTTCTACACTCCTGCAGGGCATCGCGGCACAGGTTGCCGCCCTGGTGCGCGCAGTGTCGTCCTCGCGCCGGAGCGCTGCGCAGCCGGCGCCTGAAGGCGAGCCAAGAAAGCTCGCGGTCGGCCGGGATGTAGTCCCCGCAACGTTCCTCGACGCCTCAGCCGACAGCGAACGAGGCCTCCCCATCCTGCTGCTTCACGACTATGGTGGGTCACAGGAAGACATGTCCACGCTCGCGGGGTTCCTGGCGGAGCACGGGCACACGACGCTCGCGCCCGATCTGGACGGTCACGGGGAGAGCCCGCGTCTGATCGGCGACCAGGCGATGGAAGAGCTCCTGGCAGCGGCCTCGGAGGCACTCGCGAGCGAGTCCGGAGTCGAGTCGTTCGCCGCGGTCGGCGTGGGGCTGGGAGGGACCCTTGCGCTGAGACTTGCGACCTCCGGGCTGGCCGAGCGCGCAATAGCCATCGACCCTCCGGCACGCGACGAGAGCGGTCACCACGACGTAAACTCTCTGCGGGAGTTCGCGCCGGGCGCCATCATGAGGGCCTTCTTCAAGCCGGCCGCCAGGGCCGACGGCGGTAGGCGCCTCAGCCTCTCCAGGCTCCTTGCCACCATGCCTGAGGCTTCCAGAGCAGAGCACCGCGGCCACTCCACCACCATCGCGACCCGCGCCCCCTGGCTCAACGAGCCGGTGTCCATCACCGAGTACGCGTCGAAGTACAGCCCGTTCCCGCCGGTCCTGATCACAGGGTCGCATTCATCGCTGGCTCTCGAAGAGGGGACTCTCGAATTCCTTGCGGGGACTATCGACTAGTGACGGTCGGACGGCCAGGCCGGCATGAACATGTGCCACTGCGACGGGTCCTCGCGGATCAGCACCTCCAGGTTACGGGCGACCTGCTGCATCGTCTCCTGGACTACGGCTTCTTTGTCCTCCGAGTCCGGCACGTAGATCGGCTCGAAGGCGTGCCCCATCCATCCCCCGTCGTCGAGGTTGCGCACTGTCACGCAGATTATCGGGGAGCCGCTCCGCATCGCGAGCGCGGCGGGCCCGGGGGGAAGAGTGGTCGGCTCGCCGAAGAACTCGACCGGGACTCCCGTCCCCTTGAGGTCGCGGTCACACAGCAGCGCCAGTATGATGCCCCCCTTCAGAGACTCGACCATCTTGTCCCTGGTCTCGGGCTTGTGATTGTAGGGAAAGATGTCGATGCCCACCCCGGCGCGCAGCCGGCAGAACATGTCGAACAGCTCCGGCGGCTTGAGCACCTCCGCGACGGCCGCGAACGGCCCCAGGCTCGAAAGGTAGACCGCGCCCGCCTCCCACGAGCCGTAGTGGGGCAGCACGATGATGACTCCCTTGCCCGCGGCCGCCGCGGCCTCGAGCGGGGAGGCGCCGTTCTTCGCGAAGCGCTCCAGGACATACTCCCTCGTCATGGTCGGCAGCCAGAAGATGTCGACCCAGTAATCGGCGTAGTAGCGGCACGCCCGCCTCGCGGTGCGCCTCACCTCCGCCTCGGACGCTTCCGCGCCGAGCGCTCGCCGCATGTTCCGCTGGATGAGGCGCCGCTTTTTGGGAAGCGCATAGTAATAGACGAGAGCGCCGGCATGGGCGAGCGCCCGCGTGATCCTGATGGGAACCTTGGAGACGACTTTGTCGGCGAGGACGAACAGGTAGTAACCGATCTTCACTTGTCGATCCCTTTCCAGACCTCGAAGAGCCGCGATATGAAAGTCTCCGCCATGAGGACCGTGACGACCCAGAGGACGATCTG
>Ga0209747_1000093_pt1 | contig 41676 bp, 40 predicted proteins | sample BarGraNGADG00311_FD_184498 | JGI IMG/M metagenome (GOLD analysis project Ga0209747, IMG submission 184498) | Arctic peat soil microbial communities from Barrow, Alaska - Barrow Graham LP Ref core NGADG0011-311 (SPAdes) (version 2) | ecosystem: Environmental > Terrestrial > Soil > Wetlands > Peat...
TCTCGGTGCATCACTCTATTTATGGGACAGACCACTAATCTCTCGTAACCCGCCTTTCCTCTTTCACGCCGGCCATAAGATAATGCCTGAGATACAGAAACGCCAATCCCAGGAGGGTAACCAGGAAGGCCGCGAAGTAAGCATGCCGGATGGCGGCTTGAAAGCCCGGGTCGGTAAATATCACTCCCGGGGTGTCAGGGCGGCGGGATGCCCAGGCACCCATCACCGAACTTGCCAGGGCTATCGAAGTCAAGAAGCCGAAATTTCTCATGCTTGCGCTTACCCCTCCGGCGAATCCCAGCTTCGATTGAGGTACGCTTATCATGACTGCTCTGAGATTGGGGCTGTAAAAGAGGCCATAGCCGAAGCCTATCAGGAGCAGTGAGATTATAATCAGGGGCACGCTCAGGTCGTACCCGGCCAGCACCGGCAAGCCCAGCGCGAGGGCGATCGAGAACATACCAAATAATTCCAGGGCAGTGGTTCCTATACGGTCGGAGAGCACCCCGCTGGGTATGAGGAGCAGCAGAGGCACGACATTCGCGAGACTGATGATCAGGCCAATGCTCTGCACCGGCAGCCCCCGGTAATATTGCAGAAAGAAGGGCGTCACGAAGAGCGCCACCCGAAAGGCGATGAAAACGGTATAGGCGGCCAGGTTGCTCAGGGAGAAGGATGGAATGCGCAAGAGGTTGAGATCGAGGAGCGGGTGAGGGGTAGCTCTTTCATGCCGCAAGAAGACCCAGCAAGCCGCGAAGGCCAGGATAAAGAGGCCCAGGGCAGCCGGTGATAGCAAACCCCATTGGCTGCTTTGAGTGAGGGCCACGCAGGCAGGAGTTAGTACCGCCAGGAGCATGAGAGCACCATAGAAATCCATCGATTCCTCAGGAAAGACCTCGCTCTCTGGAATCACGCGGAGGCAAAGAATCAGGGCGGCTGCTCCAATTGGTAAATTCAGGAAGAAGACATACCTCCAGCCCAGGCTCGCACAGATAAAGCCGCCGATCAAGGGGCCGATGGCCAGCCCTAGAGATATGGTTGCCGCCAGCAGGCCTAAGGCTTTTCCCCTCTCCTCATCTGAAAAGGCGCCGCAGATGAGCGCCGGCGAATTCGCTGAGGTCAGGGCAGCGCCCAGGCCCTGAAGCGCGCGCATGGTTAACAGTATCGGGAAGTTGGGCGAGAGTGCGCTTGCGGCCGAGCCGATCAGGAATACGGCTATGCCCCAGCTGAAGATCTTCTTGCGCCCCAGCATGTCTCCCATGCGGCCGGTGATCATCATAAATGCCGTGGCGAAAAGCCAGAAGGCGCCCATGATCCAACCAGAGGCTGCAATCCCGAGATTGAGGCCCTGCCCTATGGACGGAAGGCTGACGTTGACAAGGCCGACGTCTATCGGCGTGATCAGCTGGCCGAGGATGATAGCGAGAATTATCAGATAATTCCCATTGGTTTTCCGCGTCAAACCCTGCTCCTCATAGAGGTCTTATGCTTGGTTCAACCGTAAGATTTAATTCACCCGATAAGGGGCGAGGCCTGATCCCACGTGGATGCGGGCGCCTGACCCCACATTGGCTCAGTCGACTTTTTTGAACATGCTCTTCGGCGCCCCGCAGATCGGGCAATTCTCAGGAGCCTCGTTCTCCACGGTGTTGCCGCATCTCTGGCAGACGTAATAGACGACATCAGGGTTGTTGCCAAGATTATCTTTGGCTTTTTCGTACAAGCCGGCATGGATCTTTTCGACCGCGTTCGCCCAGGTGAACGATTGCTGGGCGTCCTTCTCTCCCTCCGCCTTGGCGTCCTCGATCATCTTTGGATACATGGACATGAATTCGGCGGTTTCACCATCGATAGCCTGCACCAGATTTTGATCCGTGGTCGCGATGCCCTTCATTGCCTTCAAGTGGTTGAGAGCGTGTACCGTTTCCGCATCCGCCGCCGCCCGGAAAAGCTTTGCCACCTGGGCATACCCTTCCTCATCCGCCTTCTTGGCGAAAGCCAGGTACTTGCGATTGGCCTGTGATTCGCCGGCGAAAGCCTCCTTGAGGTCGTCCATGGCACTCATTTCTACCTCCCTATCCTCTCCGATCGAATTCAATATTTTACGATTATATAAAAAATATTCCCAAAACAAGCAAATCCATAATGATCTGGATCATCAGCAGTTCGAGCTCGGCCTTCGATAGAATCTTTTATTAATCAGACCCGCCGCCAACCTGGATGCGCCGGGGCCGATTATCCTTCCATGCCCGGGGTACATGTAGTCGAGATCGAGTTCGGCCAATTTCCTGATGGACGCCTCGATATCTTCCAGGCTGTAACTGGCGGAGATGGTGGCAAGTCCGAGGCGGCCGAAGTAGTTGGAGATGAGATCTCCTGTAAAAGCGCGTCGGTTGGCGCGATCCAGGTATCCCGTGCCCCCCCGCGTATGTCCGGGCAGGCCTATTATTTCCAATCCCAACTCCTTGAGCTCCATCCCATTATTAACGACCTCGTCCACCCGGCCCGGCTCGCATTTCTGGTACCTCTCGATCAGACGCGGCGGCATCTTGCGGAGAAGCCTGCCCAGCCGGTTGAGTTCGCTGGGGGGAGAGGCCGGAGTCTCGCCCGTGATAGAGGCCGCGTCCTCGACACCGGCAACTACCGTGGGATTTCCCTTTGTCAACAGATCGGCCAGGTTGCCGATGTGGTCGAAGTGGCAATGAGTGATCAGAATATGCGAGAGATCGCCGGGAGCGACCCCGTTTTTCTGGAGTCCCGCGTACAGCTTTTTGCGGCTGGGCGGCGCCATGGTATCAACCAGATAGGTGTGATCCCCTTTCACGAGGTAACTATTTTCCATGCCTGCAATGCGAATAATCTGATCCATGCCCCAAACCCTCCTTGGCGTTTTTTCCCCGGGTGAATCCTTTTGAAACCCCCGCCTGCCTTATGACGTTAATCCTATCCTGAGCCGGCGAGAATGTGTATATAAAAAAGATAAAGGGAACTGGCACAAAGAGTGTTTATTCCACCCGCTGCGGCGGCAGAATAAGTGATGGCGGGGCCGGGTCTTTGCCTTATTCCCCCACAGTGTTAGGAAAACACTAGCCTAGGAGGATCTGGCCCCTTTTTTATGCCTGCTGAAGGCCGCTTTCTTATTTTTGGACAATTTTGAGATGACTCCGTTTACTTACACTTGAAATCCCGTCTATTTCGGGTTGCGCTCTCTGCTGGCCGTGCTCATCTCATCCTGATATAAATATATAGTGTCCCGGGCGCCATTGAGCGAGCAAGCCGCGGTTACGAGGAGACAATTTGAAAGTACTGTTTGTCCATTCCGAGCAGGACCCCTACACACCGAACAAACCCCTCGAGACGCTGGAACGCGTACAATTCGGCATTTCCTATATTTCTTCCGTACTGAAAAAGGAGGGCCACCGCACGGCATTGCTGATGGTGAGCCCCGATAGTGTTGAGAGGGTAGAGGAAAGAATCGCCGAATTCGACCCCGGCCTCATCTGCTTTACCTCGGTCTTCACGGAGTTTCAGATAATCCAACGCGCCATGGCCAGGTCGAGAAAAAGCTTTCCGCAAGCATTTGCCATACTCGGCGGCCCGCATGCGACCTTGAATCCCGAAGAATGTCTGAAAGAACCGGTGGATGCCGTTTGCGTCGGCGAGGGCGAGTACGCCACCCTGGAGCTGGTCCAGCAGCTGGAGGCGGGAAGGAGTCCTGCAGGAATTCCGAATCTCTGCATCAAGAAATCCGACGGTAGCATCGAAAGGAACCAGCCAAGACCTTTCCTGGATGACCTCGACAGCCTGCCTTTCCCCGATCGTGACATGTGGCTTCCCTGGGTGTCGAACCCCTACTCGCGGCCGTCTCTTCTGGTCGGCCGGGGGTGTCCCTTCCAGTGCACCTACTGCTGCAACCACGCGCTGAGGCACGTGGCCGAAGGTAAGTACGTGCGTCTCCGCAGCCCGGCCAATATCGTGGCCGAGCTTAAGAGCATGAAGAAGGCCAACCCTTATCTGGGGGAGGTCTATCTGGAGGTGGAGACGCTGGGCGTCAATATGGCATGGGCCTTCGAGCTGTGCGGCCTCTTGCGCGACTTCAATGCGCCACAAGAGATTCCGGTCGTCTTCGGCACCAACCTGCGGGTCACCCCGAACCGTGATTACAACAAGCTTTTTGCGGCGCTCGGCTCGAGCAACTTCCGTTTCGTCAACATCGGGCTTGAGTCGGGAAGCGAGCGGGTGAGAAGGGAAATACTCAACCGGCGCTACTCGAACCGAGACATCATAAGCGCAGTCGAGACCGCACGCAAGCACGGCCTTCAAGTCGGCTTTTATAATCTCATAGGGCTGCCGGGCGAAACCAGGGCGGACTTTGCAGAGACCATAAGAGTAAACCGCATCTGCCAGCCCGACTGGTTTCTCACCGCGGTCTTCTTCCCCTATCCCGGAACGAAATTACACGAAACGTGCCGTAAGATGGGCCTGTTGGATAATGGTCTCGATACCGACCTCGAAAGGCGCAGACCGATCCTCGATATGCCTGGTTTTTCCAAGCGACAGCAGGAGAGGAGGCGAGCCTGGTTCCCCTGGCTGATATACCGCGGCCACCGCAAGACTAAGGAATTGCTGTGGTTGGTGGTAATGGCCAAGATCTATTCAAACCGCCGTCTGATAAAATTTCACAGGTGGTTGATTAAAAAATATTTCCTCAAGCGAGTCGACGATGACCTGAGGGAGTTAATCGAGGCTTGCTACACCTTCGACGGTGAGGAGCCGTCCCTTAAAGAACCTTTCGAGGTGGCACCGGCTGAAGGGGAGACAGAGAGAGTCTAAGCGCATAATCAGGCTTGGAAGTGCGGTAGATGGCTGAGCACGTTCATCAACAGATCGACGAAGAAATAAGGAGCATGGCGGGTTATTACATGGTGCTCCAGGAGGGCCTGCTAGAATACAATGGCCGTGAGGTGCTTTATCTGATCGAGGCGGCCGCCGCGGATACATCTTGTTGCGGTGGTGCAGGCATGGGCTTCATTATGGTGCCGGGGTACATAAAGAGCTTGAAGACTCACCAGAACGAAGAAGGTTTGTGGGTTTCCGATGTGGATCGCATCAGCGATGAGGACGAACGCGGTGAATTGACCAGGCTGCTCAAGCAGAACAATCCGGGATTCCAACAGGTAAATTTTGCCTGAAATAAACCTGAAGACAGACAGACCAGGCGAGACGCCAAAAGGGAAGGGAGGAAGGACATGGTAGGTATCAGCTCGTTCGGCGGCTACGTGCCGAGATATCGCATGAACCGCATGCTGGTTTTCGGTTCCATGGGTTGGTTGAATCCGGTTATCATCACCAATGCCAGGGGCGAGAAAGCCGTCGCCAACTTCGACGAGGACTCTATCACCATGGCAGTGGCAGCCGGCATGGATTGCCTCAAGGGGGTAGCTCGGGACTCCATCGGCGCCGTCTATTTCGCCACGAGCACAGCGCCTTTTAAAGAGCGCCAGAACGCCAACCTGGTGGCGGGAGCCCTGGGGGCCAGAGATGAGATCCGCAGCGCCGACTTCGGGGGCTCGCTGAAGGCGGGGACCAGTGCCCTGCTATCCGCACTTGAATTCGCGGCCGCCAACGAGGGTGAGAAAGCCGTGGTTTGCGCGGCCGACTGCCGGCTCGGCAAGATGGCATCCACGCAGGAGATGGTCTTCGGCGACTCCGGAGCTTCCGTAATGGTAGGCGGTGACGACGTCATAGCCGAGTACAAAGGAAGTTTCTCGGTAGCGCACGATTTCGTCGACCACCTGAGGGGCGCCAATACCAAATACGACCGTATGTGGGAAGAGCGCTGGATAAGGGACGTCGGCTACGGATCTTTCATCCCGCAGGCGATTAAGGGATTATGCGAGAAACACGGTCTCAACCCCGCGGAATTCGACAAGGTCGTCTATCCCTGTTACTACGGAGGAGCGCGCAAGAAGATTGACGGGATGCTCGGGGTCGAGGGCGACAAGGTACAGGATGACATGCTGGCAACGGTTGGAGATAGCGGGGCCGCCCATCCGCTCCTGATGCTTTCCGCGGCTCTGGAAACCGCTCAGCCGGGCCAGAAGATCCTGCTGGTAAGTTATGGAAGCGGCTGCGATGCCATGTGGTTCGAGGTCACGGACAATATTTCCAAGGTCCAGGATGGCCGGGGCGTATCGCGCTGGCTGGCCAGGAGGGCCGACCTCGACAACTACCAGAAGTACCTGGTCTGGAGGGGAATGGCCCCCCCTGAGCTCGGAATCAGGGGAGAGACCGACAAGGAGACGCGTTGGTCGCTGATATGGAGGGACCACAAGGCGATCCTCGGGCTGGTCGGGGAAAAGTGCAAGGCCTGCGGGACGCAGCAGTTCCCGCCCAGGCGCATGTGCGCCAACCCCGAATGCGGGGTGGTGGACGAGATGGAACCGGTCTACCTGGCGGACAAGGGAGGCAAGGTCTTCACCTACACGGGAGACATGCTCGCTGCTTCTCTCAGCCCCCCGGCGGTTTATGGAACCGTTTCCTTCAACGGCGGCGGCAGGACGGTGATGGACTTTACTGATTGCGCCGTGGATGACCTCGCCGTCGGCAACCCGCTCGACTTCAGTTTTCGCTTAAAGTTCTACGATCCCAAGAGGGACATCACCAATTACTTCTGGAAAGCCATTCCGGCGGTCGAGGAGGTGAAGTGAGATGGCTACAGGAATAAGGGACAAGGTCTGTATCCTCGGCATGGGCTGCACCAAGTTCGGCGAGCGCTGGGATATGAGCGCCGGCGACCTCATGATTGACGCTTTAAGGGACGCGCTCGAGGATGCGGGTCTCGAGAAGAAGGATCTCCAGGCGGCCTGGCTCGGGGTGCATATCGATGAGGTAAACATAGGCAAAGGCGGCACCTACGCGGGCATGAACCTGCATCTGCCGCTGATACCGGTCACTCGCGTGGAGAACTTTTGTGCCTCAGGCACCGAGGCTTTCAGGGGCGCGGCATATGGCGTGGCTTCCGGAGCCTACGATATAGCGCTTGCCATCGGAGTCGAGAAACTCAAGGATACCGGCTACGGCGGGCTTCCCGATTCGCCGGCTTTCGGCCAGGAGATGATCTTTCTCGGGCCCAACGCCACGGCTCCGGGTCTCTTTGCGCAACTGGCGACCGCCTATGCCGCCAAGTTCAACCTTCCGATGGAAAGGGTAAAGGAAGCTATTACCCACGTCTCCTGGAAGAGTCATCAGAACGGAGCCAAAAACCCTCGCGCCCACCTGAGGAAAGCGGTAAGTAAGGAACAGATCATGGGCTCACCCATGGTCGCCTACCCCCTGGGCCTCTTCGACTGCTGCGGGGTTAGCGATGGTTCGGCGGCCGCGATAGTGACAACCCCGGAGATAGCCAAGAAGCTCAAGCCAAACGATCCCCTGGTAAAGGCGAAAGCGCTGCAGATATCGGTCTCCTCCGGCGAGGAGGCCATGTTCGACAAATGGGATGGCGCAGGCGTAATCACCACCCAGACGGCTGCGCGCAGGGCATACGAGGAAGCGGGCATTAAGGATCCGCGCAAAGAGATCAGCATGATGGAGGTACACGATTGCTTCTCCATAACCGAGCTGGTGACCATGGAGGACCTGGGCATATCGCCACCGGGGGGGGCGCCGGACGACGTCCTCAACGGCTTCTTCGATCTCGACGGCCAGGTGCCATGCCAGCCTGACGGCGGGCTGAAGTGCTTCGGGCACCCTATAGGGGCGTCCGGGCTGAGAATGATCTTCGAGATGTATAACCAGCTCCTCGGGCGCTGGCCGGAGGACAGGGCGGTGAAGAACCCCAAGTTCGGTTTGACTCATAACCTGGGCGGTATACCGAACGGCAATGTGGCCAGCGTCGCCATCTTCGGCGTCGACTGATCGAGTCTCAGGGTTATCAACGGGCGCGGGAAACCGCGCCCGTTCTGTTTTGAGAGAGGGTACAGCGGGCATTATTAGAATGAGGTGATGCAGCCGTGCCCAGAAAAAGTAAGGTGCTCCAGATCGGTGATAAGGCTCCCGATTTCACACTGCCGGAGGCCACAACCGGCAAGATGGTCAGCCTGAGCGCGTTGCTGGGTCAGCCGCTGATGATCATCTTCGGCCGCGGCACCTGGTGACCTTTCTGTCGCCGGTATATGGGTCATATACGCAGCATTTACCCGGAGCTCGAGAAGCGAGGCGCCAAGGCGGTGGTCATCATGGCTCAGAAGCGCGCCGGCATGCAGGAGTTCCTGCGGGATCACAACTATCCCTTCCAGTTGCTGTCAGACGAAAGGCGGCAGGTGGTCAAGGAATGGGGTGTATACGTGCAGGTCAATTTCGAGTCCTTCAATATCGCGCGGCCCGCCGAATTTATTCTGGACCGGAGAGGGATCATTAAGCTCATTTACATGGGCAGCGTTCAGACCGACTTCCCGCCGGACGACGCAATCTTCAGCGCGCTCGATAGCATGAAGACCGAATCCTCTGGCGAAAATGCCCGCTAGGCAAGGCCGACACCTCTTGCTCGCCCGTCTCGTTCGCCTGCTCTGAACCCGCATCTTCGCCATGCTTTATCGAATAGAACCTGATATATTTGCGGGGATATAAATTGCGTGCGGGGTGCGGGAAAGGAAAGGAAATGGAGACATCGAAGTGGGACGAGGTGGCGGAGAGTTACAACGAGATATTTGATAAAGACACTTACTACTTGGATATTATTTCCAGAATAGGGTCGGAGGTCCGCACCGGCGAAGGCCAGCGAATCCTCGATCTAGGGTGCGGTACGGGAAACCTGATGGCCCATCTTCTCGAGACCTGTCCTGATGCACACGTCAGCGGTGTCGATCCTTCCTTGAACATGATCGAGATATGTGCCAGCCGCTTCGCCGGCAACCCTAGAGCGGAAATATCCCAGGGGGACGGTACCCGGGTGGGTTTTCTCTCCCAGCAATTCGATTATGCGGTATCCAACATCGCGCTGCACCACGTCCTTCCCGAACTGAGACCGAGATGCGCTCAGGAAATAGCACGCGTGCTGAAGCCCGAGGGAGTGCTGGTTTATTCGGACATGTTCACCGAGGTAAGTGGAGGCGCCGAGGATCCCGGACGCTGCCGGGACGTCGTTGAAAAGATGGTTGCCTACGCCCTGCACAACCTGGATCTCGGCGCTTATGAGAAAATGCTATTCCTCCTCGAGCAGATCCCCAAGCACATCCGGCTAGATGAAGAATACATGACTACGGTCGATGAATGGCTGGAGCATCTCCAGCAGGCCGGATTCCATAAATTGGAAGTGATACACGTGCCCAATCCGGAGTTCGGATACCGCATAATCCGGGGAGTTAAGGCGCCGGATTGATGGCGGTCCCAACCTTGAAGTCCCCGCCGGGAAGCTGATCTCATGGACGATATGCTGGCCGCAGTCTTCTCGGCCTTCGCCAGGTGGCGTTCGATACGCGACCTCGGCGCGACCCGGGCGAACTTCGTAACCCTGTCTGGTTACCTGCAGCTGCCGGATCCCGATTTAACAACAGTAGTTGCGGGCTTGGCGGGTGGAGGCCTGGGGCGGGGATCAACTTGCGGAGTGGTAACAGGAGCGTGTATAGCCATTGCAGCAGCGCACCTGGCGGATATTGTGAGCGACCGCGGTAAGGGCGAAGACCTCTATGGCAGAATGCACCAATTTACCGGCTGGTTTGAGGAAAGCTTCGGCAGCACGCTCTGCAACGAGTTATGCGGAGAGGAAATGGCAAAATCATCCAGCATCATGGCCTGGCTCTTAAAAGGAAAGGCGCTGTCCACCTGCTGCTACCTCGTTGGCAGGGCGGACGCGAAGGCAGTCGAGTTGATGGACCTGCCGCTTGAGAGAAAAAAGCCCTCGCTAGTCGACAGAAGACTCACGGCAAGCGGAGGCTATTGTGCGGCGGATGTACTCGCCGGCGTCCGATCGGATACCGGTTACGGAAGCCTCTACCTGGAGCATTTATCCATGGCTTTAGATGGCGGGGTCGGGTTATCGGGAGGTCTCTGCGGGGCACTGGCGGGATCCATACTGCCGCTCGCCTTGATCGATGGCGTCAACCGATCGTTTCTATTTCGAATGGCGCCCTTTAAGGATAAAACCTCCGTCTGGTCCGCCGGCAACCGGCTTATGGCCGAATTCAAGCAGCGCTTCGGCTCATTGCAGTGTGGCTATCTCACGGGCTGCAGTTTTACGGGCGGAATCGAATTGGCCGCTCATATCGGAAAGTCGCAAGATTGTGCGGAGATCAAGGATTGGTGCCGCATGCAGGTATCTCAACTTATCCTTAGCGGCCTCCGCTTCAATTGATGCGTGAGAGTGACAGAGACGAATGTCTACCGCCAAGGGATGCACACTATTTTCCCAATAGCGCGAATTCGTCCAGCGCCTGCTTGACGGTAACCGCCTCAACGCCCGAAGCCTGAATTGCCTGGGCCTGGCGCTCGAAGTTGGCAGGAGTCAAGCTGTATTCATCACCACTGTTGTCCACCTGATGATATTCAAGCACCAACCAGGTTTTGTCGGCCTTGGCCTGCGCAAGCCAGCTCGAGACTTCCGCCAGAGTGGTCGTATTCACGACTATCTGCACTTTGATCTTGTAAGGATCGAAAGCGCCGGGTGAGTTGAAACCTTCATCGTAGCCTGATCGTTGCGATATGTAATACTGCTTCGTAGCCGCGATGGTGGTACTGTTGTATTCCCCATACGGGCAGGCGAAATCGTATATTGGGCCTAGCCCATTATTTTCCAGCCAGGCCTTGGAGTTGGCTAATTCCGCATTGAGTTTTTTCGAACCGAGGGTTGTCAGGTCGGGGTGAGTCACGGTGTGAGAGGCTATTTCGTGCCCATCGCCCTTCAGGGCCTTGAGCTGATCGAGCGACATGAAGTCCGGGTACTCGTCGGCGACATAAGTCGTCACCGTATAGAAGGTTCCTTTTATGTTGTAGCGATCCATGATGGGGAGGGCGTTCGTGTATTGGGATAGCCAGGAATCGTCCATGGTTACGCTCACCATTGCATGTTGCCCATTCGAGGGCAGGGCGGCGAAGGAGGCGGCTATGGTGTGGACGGCGGTGACGTTGGAGAAAGTGTATGAGCTGACCGGACCGACCGAGCCGGCGTCGACCAGAACGTCGGCAATTTTATAACCGCTGCTGGGCGCAATGCTGAAGGCTTTGCTTGACCCTGAAATCACGGTCACCGTCCCGGAAGGCGTAATACTGCCCCCCTGGCCCGCACTCGCCGTGATGCTATAAGTGACCAAAGGGGTGAAGGATGCGGAAATAGTATGATTCGCCTGCACCCTTCTGAATGTATATGAAGTTACGGCCCCCACCGAGCTGCCGTCGACCACTACATCGGTGATACTATAGCCGGCCTTCGGCTTAATGGTGAAGTTCTGATTATCTCCTGCGTATACACGGACGTTGGGCCCGGCGGGGGTGATCTTCCCTCCTGTTCCACAGGACACGGTGATGGTGTACCTGCTGGCGCTGAAAGCCACGCCCTGCGCTGCGAATAAAATTGCCATAAGGCACAGGCAGACAACGCAAAGCTTCAGGTAGTTTTTCAATTTCATAATCGATGTACCCCCAGTCAAATTTTGAAAACTCTTAAAAAGCATGATATCCAAGAAGCAAAAGTCTTTAACATGTGCGGGCGCGTGGCGTCTCAACAACCCGGAAGGTTAATATCTATAGGTATGTCTTTCAATAGCGCTTTGCCTCGAGTCGGCGTCTTTTGCCCGAGAAAGGATATGTGATATGAAAAACCGGATTCCGGAGAGGCTGGGAATAGCCTATCCCATATTGCAGGGTGGCATGATCTGGGTTTCGGACGCCGGCCTTGCAGCCGCAGTGTCGCAAGCCGGGGGCTTGGGCATGATCGGGGCGGGCGGTATGTCAATCGAAGAGATCGAGCGAGAGGTCGCCCGGGCGAAGACCCTTACCGAGAAACCCTTCGGTGTAAACATTCCCCTTCTCCGGGCGGATGCCCGGGAGGCTATTGAAGCCGTCGCTCGTGCCGGCGCGGCGGTGCTCGCCACCTCGGCGGGCAATCCAAAGTCATATACCGCCATGGCCAAAGATCTCGGCGCCAGGATGATCCACGTCGTATCGAACGTTCGCATGGCGGAAAAGGCCGAAGAGGCGGGAGTGGATGTCATAGTGGCCGAGGGCTACGAGGCGGGCGGGCACAATGGTTTCGATGAGCTGACCACCATGGCATTGGTCCCCCAGGTAGTGGACGTGGTGAATGTTCCCGTGGTTGCGGCGGGAGGCATCGCCGATGCCAGGGGAATGGCCGCCGCTTTCTGCCTGGGCGCCGAAGGCGTTCAGCTTGGCACCCGCTTCATCGCTTGCGTCGAGAGCCCGGCCCACCCCCGTTATAAGGAAATGATACTGTCCGCTACAGAGCGGGATACGGTCATAACGGGAAGGGCTTTCGGCCCCGTCCGCGTGCTAAGAAACAAGCTAGCGGATATGATATTGCAGGCGGAGCGGGACGGCCTGCCGCCCGAGGAGATACAAGAAATGATCGGATCAGGCCGTGGAGTAAAAGCCTGCCTGGAAGGAGACCTGGACGAAGGATCCTTCATGAGCGGCCAGATAGCAGGAATGATCCACGATGTGAAGAGCGCGGCAGAGATTGTCCGCGAGTTGATGGAGGGTTACGAGCAAGTCGTTTCGCAGTTGCCGCGTCCGCGGACCGATCGGCAGTGAAAGGATACCAGGATGACAGTAGCCCTGATAAGGGCCGATAGGGGCGCCGATGCCGCCAGGGCGATCGAACTGCTGGGAGGGATGGGCCGCTTCGTAAAGCCGGGAGAGAAAGTCCTCGTCAAGCCCAATATTTGCGCTGGAAGAGCCAACGATACAGGGGCCGTGACCGATCCGGAACTGGTGGCCGAGGTTTGCCGGCTGGCGGCGCAGGCGGGGGGCGAGGTCACGGTAGGCGAGAGCCCGATACACCCCTTCCGCTCGCAACGCGTCTTTCAAAAGGCAGGCTACGGCGATTTCGAGGCGCGCTACGGTTTCCCCATGGTGGACCTCGACAGCGCCGAGGCGGTGGAGATAAGGATTCCCCGCGCGGCGGCCGTTCCTCGCGAGATGGTGGCAAAGCCGGTGCTGGAGTGCGACTGCCTTATAAATCTTCCGGTCATCAAAACCCACATGCAGACCATCGTCTCCCTCGGGCTCAAGAACATCAAAGGGGTCGTCCCCGGCAAGGATAAGCTGATAATCCACCTTAAGGGGCTCGATGAGGGGATAGTCGATTTGAACACCGTAATCTCCTCCCGGCTGATAATAGCGGACGGCATAATAGGCATGGAGGGAGAGCTGGGACCCACCAATGGAAACCCGGTGCACCTGGGAGTCATCGTAGCCGGGGACAATGTGGTTGAAGTCGATGCCACCTGCGCCCGCTTGATGGGTGTAGATCCCCGCCGGATCGCCCATTTGAGGCTGGCCGAGGAACGCCGCCTGGGCCGTCTCGATGGCTTCCAGATTCTGGGAGAGGACATCGATTCGGTCAAGCGCGATTTCAAGCTTCCTGCTCACCCCGACCTCAATCGGCTGGTGCTCAGCGGTCTTTTCATGCGCATCTATAGTTACGCCCGCAGCCCGATCGACCGCTTGCTCGGGCGCGGCTTTTCCCGGGGAGCTCCGGCCAGAGTGGCCGTTGACACTACAAAGTGCGACGCTTGTGCGGTGTGCGAGAAGGCCTGCCCGGTTGAGGCGCTTCGGCTTGAGAACAAGATTCCCAAGATCGATGATGACCTTTGCATCGCCTGCCTTTGCTGCGCCGAGGCCTGCCCGCAGGGGGCGCTATCAAGGGCTTGAGGAGAATATCTTGAAACTACCGAAGAAAGCTTATGGCAGCATATACAGGACGGAGGACGACCACTGGTGGTTCATCGGCAGGCGCAGGATCCTTGGCAGGTTGTTGGACGGACTCGATCGCAATGGTGGATGGAAAATACTGGATGCTGGCTGCGGCACCGGCGGCAATTTCAATTTCCTAGCCTCTTACGGAACGGTACAGGGATGCGATTACTCCGAGGAAGCCATCCGCTTCTGCAACTTGCGGGGCGGATATGAGGTCGAGGTCGCCAGCATCTACGAATTACCCTATGGCGACGAATCCTTTGACCTGGCGACCTCCCTTGATGTCATCGAACACCTGCGATTCGATCTTCCGGCCTTTGAGGAATTATGGAGGGTCCTGAAGCCGGGAGGCTACCTTCTGGTGACGCTTCCCGTTGGTCGCCACCTCTACAGCGACTTCGATTGCCTGGCCGGGCACCTTCGGCGCTACCGGTTTGACGAAGTGCGTCTTCTGCTCGCTGAAAGCGGCTTCCAGCCCTTGCGCATAACCTGTTACGCGGCCTTCGTGCAACCTCTGACCCGCTACTATATGTGGCGCGGGAGCATTACGAAGGGCCGCATGAAATGGACCGACGGCATGGAAACCATTATCCCTGGCTCCAACCGCTTCTTGCGCTTGACCCTCGAACTGGAGGCCCGCCTGCTGGCCCACATGGATCTACGATTCGGCTCCTCACTCGCCGTCCTGGCTCGCAAGCCTGACCTTGCCGTTGACACCCTCTGAGCAGCCTTCTGCGATACGCGAAACGCTCGACACCGCCCTATCCATTGTGTAAAGTAGTGAGTGCTGGTTAAGACAATTACGTCACCACCAAAAAGATATAGGATGGCCGGGCAATCAGGCTTGAACCCGTAAAGACACTTCTTAAATATGCAGGCCCAGACTCGATTTCAGGCGGCTTCAAAGACTGCTTGTCGGCAAAACGCATATCAATAAGGAGGGAGAGATGGAAGCATCACCCGAGGACTTTTTTACCCCGGCCGTACCCCTTGATTTCGTTTATAACTACCGGGTAGGCACTTATATCGAACGCTACCTGGAGGGCTTTAAAGAAAAGAAGATCCTGGCTTCGAGATGCGGTGACTGCGGCAAGGTGGCGGTGCCGCCTCGCATGTATTGCGGGCCATGCAACGGCAGGATGGAGGAGTTGCTCGAGGTGTCCCAGCAGGGCAGCCTGGAAAACTTTACCATAGGGCATGTGCTCCTGGAGAAAGGTGCTGTCAAAGCGGCACCCAGCCCTTACATGCTCGGGCTGATCAAGCTGGATGGCGCGGATTCCCTCCTGCTCGCCAGAGTCGAGGGCGTGAACGCCGGAGCCGGCGCCCTCGGCATGCGCGTCAGAGCCGTCTGGAAAGACGAAGTCGGCGGCGATTATAACGACCTCGACCATTTTGAGCCGGCATAAGGGGGTGCTGGAATGGATAAGAAAGTCGCCATCGCGGGTTACAGGATGAAGGGCGCTTGCGATCTTATCACTACACGCGAGCGCCTGACCTTCGAGCTCACGCGCGGGCTCTTCGACGATCTCGGCATAGATCGCCATTATGTCGATACCGTTATCTTCTCGACAAACGATTTCCTCGATGGCAGGACCATCTCCAACGTCTTCCTCGACCCTCCGGCCGGGGCTTACTTAAAGGACGAAAGCAAGGTCGAGATGGATGGGCTTAACGCCCTGATGTATGCGTTCATGCGCATTCAATCGGGGGAATATGAAAGTGCGCTGCTGGTCGCCCTCAGCCTATGCGGCTACCAGGTGAGCCCCTACCTCTATATCGAGTACACTCTCAATCCGGCTTACGACCGTCAGCTCGGTCTACTGAATGAACTTTCGGCTGCCGGTTTGCAGGCGCAGAGTTTCCTCTCGAAGTATGGCTACTCCGAGGACCTGATAGACGAGATAGCCGCACAGAACCTGCGCAATGCGGCGCTCAACCCTGACCAGGCCAGGGGCATGAATGATGCCTCGGGGAAAGATGTAAAACAATCACCTTACCTTTACGAGCCCCTGCGCGAGCTGCACACCTATCCCGCAACCGATGGGGGCTGTGCGGTCCTGCTCGTCTCGGAGGATAAGGCCGGGGAATTGACCGACAAGCCGGTATGGGTCCTCGGGATGGGGCAGAGCATCGAGACTTACTACCTGGGGGAGCGGGGTCTGTATGAGTCGCGCTCGACCCGGGAGGCGGCGGAGCGAGCCTATCGCATGGCCGGCATAGACGACCCCAAGAGAAAGGTCGATTTCGCCGAGGTATCTTCGCTCTTCGCCCCGCAGGAGCCAATCCTTTGCGAGGCGCTGGGCCTTTATGATCCGGGTGGCGCAGCGGCGGCCTACGGAGGGGACAACGATATAAGCGGCAGCTTGCCGATCAACCCATCCGGCGGCCCGCTCGGAGCCCACCCCATTTGTGCGACCGGATTGTTCCGTCTCAACGAAGCCGTCAAGCAGTTGCGGGGCGAGGCCGGGAAGAACCAGGTCAAGAAGGCGGAGGTCGCGGTGGTGCACGCCCAGGATGGAGTGTGCGCACAGCAGAACGCCGTCGTTGTCCTGGGCACATAGGAGGTAGGCGAGATGCGTAACGTAGGAATAATCGGGATTGGATACACCCCTGTCTTCGTCAGCAAACGCAAAGACGTAAACATCCCGGAGATGATATCCGAGGCGGTGGAAAATTGCTATGCAAATACCGGCCTCGCCCCCAAAGATGTCGACGCGATGGTCTTCGGCAACATGCATACCTTCGAGGGAGTGAACATGCCCCACCTCTGGGCCGCCGACCATATCGCCGCCTTGGGCAAGCCGGTGATGAGGATAGCCACCGGCGGCAGCACGGGGATGTCGGCCATCCATGCCGCTTATTATCACATCGCCTCAGGAATGCACGATGTCGTAATGGTCGTCTGCTTCGAAAAACAATCCGAAGGCGATTCCCAGGTGGGGCTGATGGGCATCGTCACTCCGGAACTGATGGCCATGCTGCAGGCGGGAATCGACGTCTCAGGGTCGAGCGGCATGGGCGCCATCGCCGGCGGCAGCGCCGGAGCCATCGCCTTCCAGGCCTGTTCCTACCTGGCCCGTTCGGGCGCGGGGATCGAACACATAGACGGCATGGCGGCCCTGGAAAGGCGCAACGCGGCGAAGAACCCCTATGCGCATCTTAAAGACGCCAACGCGACGGCGGCCACAATAGCGGAAACGCCGCTCATTTCATACCCGATTCGTTTCGGTCACATCTGCCCGACCAGCGATGGTGCCACGGTGGCGATCCTGGCATCCGAGGAGAAGGCCGCGAAGCTGGTTGATGAGGTGGCCTGGATACACGGCATCGCCAATTGTGCTTCCGATGCCAGCGCCGGGAACATTCTGGAGGGCGTGATAACCGATCCGGCTGAGCAGATGCCCTGCCAGATAGCGGCGAAACAGGCTTACAAGCGGGCGGGCATCGAGGACCCCAAGAAGGAAATCGACTACGTCGAGATCTACAACGGTTTCGCCCACCAGACCCTGATGTTCCTCGAGAAGTTGGGGATGTGTGAGGTGGGGGAGGCCCACAAGCTACTGGACGCCGGCGATCTGGAAATAAATGGGAGATGCCCGGTAAACGCGTCGGGCGGGGTGGTAAGCACCAACGCCATAGGAACGTCGGCTATGAACCGCGTCACCGAGTGCGCCCTGCAGATCCTGGGCCGGGCGGGTGAGCATCAGGTGGAGAAGGACGTACACAAGGCCCTGGCCCACGGTTGGGGCGGCTTGATGCAATACGTCACGGTGACCATCCTGGCGGACGCGCCGCAGAAGAGCTGAGGAGGGCGAAGATGGAAGAGACCCGGATCGTCAATGCGACGTGGGATGTCTCCACTTTCAAATATCGCATAGAGGGGGTGGGCCTGAGGCGCATGTTGAGCGGTATGAAGGACGCCAAGCTGATCGGAGTGAAATGCCCCGAATGCACGACGGTCTACCTGCCTGGAAGTTTCTACTGCCGCAAGTGCCATATAGCGATCGATGAAGCGGTTGAGGTCAGCGACCATGGTGAGGTCATGACCTACACTATCGGTTACGCCGATGTGCGCGGCAATCCGCTGGATGAGCCGCGGGTGTCGCCGATGGTCAAGTTCGACGGCTGCGACACATGGATAATGGGTGTGCTCCAGGGCGTGAAGCCGGAAGACGTACATGTGGGGATGCGGGTGAAGATAGCCTGGGCCGAGGACCGCACCGGTTCTCTCCAGGATATGATGTATTTCGTGCCGGAATAATCAAGATCGGCTTGTGTAAGGCCGCAGAATTAACAGCCCGGTGCCATCCGGCAGTTTTTGTCGCAGAACATCATGGCTTTGCCGCGTGATTGCCTCGACCTGGCCGGTCTAGCACCATTCTCGATCTATCCATCTCATTCTCTATTATCACGTGTTTGATTGCGTTCTTAGTGCTGTTCTTAACGGAATACATGAGGTTATCAGCTTCTCGGATCATGTCTTCTACAGAATCCGGTTGAGAAATCTGAGAAATATATGTGATCACCCCCACGCTGAGCGTCACTGGAAAACGGTAATCCGGCATACCCTCAATGATAAGTGAACGTAGTTTTTCCAACACATGGCCGGCATCCCCATCCTTGATTTCCGGAAGCATTAGTACGAACTCGTCCCCGCCCAGGCGTGCTATGATGTCGCTCTTGCGGATGTTGTCCCTTATGGCGGCGGCAACAAAACAAAGCAACTGGTCTCCTGCCCCGTGGCCGTAGACATCGTTGACTTCCTTGAAGTTATCTAGGTCAATATAAGCGACAGAGAACGGGCGTTCATAACGTTTCGCCCTTTCAAGCTCTCTCCCAGCCAGCTCGTAGAAATATCTGGTATTGACTACCCCTGTTAACGAATCGGTGCTAGCCAAATCCTCTTGGTGTTCAAAAACACGCTTGAGGGTTGATGTGAAGAGGCCCAGAAGCACGAAGAACCCTAATCTGACGAAAGCGTTCCACACAGGAATAACTGAATTGGAATAGACGTACCCGACTGTAGTATCGGCCAAATACCAGGCCGAGGCAGCAATGAAGCTCATGACTAGACCGGCAACCCGTCCGAAATACCAGGCCATGAGCATAACGGGTATGACATAGAAAATGGAAAGGGAGATTTCAACTCCGGTCACATAGTCGATCACGCCTACGATGAAGAGAAAGAGAAAAGCAATCGCGACGATAAATCCTCGCGGCAGATGGTCTAGGAATCTATTGATTGAATGAAATAACCTCATGATCCTTTTGTTGGATGTAAGAGGTCCTGCCCTTTGTGCCCTGGTTCCCGACTATCAATAAAATCCACGACAACAACACCGGGCATTGAGTCTGCTCCTTTTCGTAGCTGACCAGGCTCCACTTTCCACAATGACCCTTTGCCCTCAAATCGAGCAAGAATCGCTAATAACTCTTCGGATTTGCAGCAAAAATACTGGAACCTGTTTGGTCAATCCGCAGCAGCCGGCGTTGGACGGCAGCCGATTTCAGCCAAGCAGAGCTGCATCTCCTCGTTTGAGGAGATCGACTGCCCTATTATTGCTTCTATATTTCAAAGCAACTGAATCGGAATTCCATTGTTTTTCCAACCCCACCAGGCATATCATGTAGATTCCCTGGAACTGTCACTCTCCGCTCTTAAAATAAAAAAGACGGCAGAGGACAGGTGCCACGGGTTCTGAATGGTATATTCTGGCAACAGGAGGTAGAGGATGGGGAGTGTCAAGGACCTCGAGATATTGCAGGAACCCGGCGAGAGCCGGCCGGGGCGGGGCAGGTTTATTTTTTCCGATCGCTACTCGGCCTTCGACTGGGGCGAGATGCCCGACCACATCCCCGACAAGGGCAGGGCCGTCTGTATTGCGGCGGCGCATTATTTCGAGAGATTGCAGGAGAAAGGAATCAGGTCTCACTATATAGGCCTGATCGAAGACGGCATTGCAAAAAAGCTTGGCGAGTTGAAGGCGCCATCGAACGTGATGGAATTCCAACTGCTGAGGGTGATCGAACCTTGTGTGGTTGAAGGGGCTTACGACTATTCACCCTTTCTAGAAGAGAGGCTCAATATTCTCATCCCCCTGGAAATTATTTACAGAAATTCCCTGCCCTCGGGATCGTCCGTCTTCAGGCGGCTGAAAGAAGGAAGTCTTAAGCTCGAAGATATCGGCCTGGCGGAAATGCCGCAGCCCGGGCAGGTCCTTGAGGAGACCATATTCGACGTCAGCACCAAGCTGGAGTCGAGCGACCGCTACCTGACATGGCAGGAGGCCCGGGAGATCAGCGGGCTGAGCGAAGCGGAACTGGAGGAGATACAGACGATCGCTCTGGCCATCGATGAGGTGATAAACGCCGAGGCCGGACGGCTGGGCCTCATACAGGAAGACGGCAAAGTGGAGTTCGGCTTCAATGCCGAGAGAGAAATCCTTTTGCTTGACGCCGTTGGCACTCTCGATGAATGCCGTTTCACTTACCAGGGAATGCCGGTGAGCAAGGAAATCGCCAGGATTTTCTATCGCGAGACCGAATGGTACCGGGAGGTGGAGGCGGCCAAGGCGCGGGACCGGTTAAACTGGAAGAACCTGGTAAAGAGCCGGACACCCATGCTTCCGGCGGCTCTGAAGGAAGCCATCGCCGATCTTTACCGCGCCTACGCAGACGAGCTGACGGGTGTGAAATGGTTCGGGGCCCCTCCCCTGCGGGAATCCCTGCGGGTCATAGAAGATGTGCTCAATCCGGTGTAAGTTCTCTTCCGGGATTCCGATCCAACCGGGTCAGCAATTCGCGATTTCGCCCATCGCCTGCAGGAGCTTATCGACTTCTTCCGGTGTGTTGAAATAACTGAAGCTAGCCCTTACAGCGCCCTGATCCAGCGTTCCCATCGTCTTGTGCGCCAACGGGGCGCAATGCAATCCGGGTCGTACGGAAATGTGATACCTCTCATCCAGCCGGGAGGCAAGCTCCGGGGACGTGAAGCCGTCAAGGTTAAATGAGACTATCCCCACCCGCCTCTGCCAATCGCGAGGCCCATAAACGGCCGCACCCTTTATCGCCAGTAACCCCTCTATAAGGCGGCCGGTCAATTCCTCCTCATGGCGGCGAATTTTACTGATGCCCGTCTTCAGGACGAATTCGACACCGGCGGCAAGGCCGGAGAGTCCAGGCCCGTTCGCCGTCCCGCTTTCACAGCGGTCCGGCAGAAATTCCGGCTGCCTGGGGCTGTCCGAAAGGCTGCCGGTCCCCCCGTAATAGAGAGGATCGATATCGGCGCCCGGGCTCACGAAGAGCCCGCCGGTACCTTGCGGACCGAACAGCTCTTTGTGCCCGGTAAAAGCCAGGTATTGAATTCCCAGATCCGCGGGGCGAAGCTCAACCCTGCCTGCAGTCTGGGCGGCGTCCACCAGGACCGCTATGCCGCGCTCGGAGGCTATCTCCGCGACGTCGGCAATCGGCAGCAGGTTGCCCAGAACATTTGAGGCGTGAATGCAGACGATTAAGGTGGTGTTTGCACGCAGCGCTTCTCTCATCTGGGACAGGTTGAGCGAACCATCCCCTTCACATTGCACGATACTGTAAGAGATATCGTCACAGCCCGCCAGCGCTTCTAAGGGTCGCCAGACCGCGTTGTGCTCGAGAGAAGTAATAACGGCGTGCCCGCCCGGCTTGAGAACGCATCGAATCGCCATGTTCAGCGCCTCGGTTGCGTTCTTGGTGAAGATTATGCGGGAAGCGTCGCTGATGCCGAAAAGAACGGCCACCATCTCCCGCGCTTTGAGGATGGCGCGCCCGGCCTCGAGACCGCGCTCATGCCCGCTGCGGCCCGGATTGCCGCCGACCTCACGATTGAAATAATCCATGGCCTGATAGACCGATTCCGGCTTGGGAAAGGTTGTTGCCCCGTTATCCAGATATGTATCTTCCAACTCAGCTCCTGACCTAGAGGCCGATTATTCTAACTTTCAGAAGTGGTAACTATAATAACCCAGTCTCTCAACTCTCCATATTATTGGACTCCGGTTAAGCAAAACAGGCCGGAAGGGTTCCGGCCTGTTATTTTAAACCCCTTCGGGTTTCTTACATCATCTCTAGCCGTTCTTGCGCTTCCTACGCCTTCTCATCCCGGAGCCGGCGAGAGACAGCAGTCCTAAGCTTATCCCCAGCATGAGCATTCCCAGGCCAGTGCCGAATCCACAAGGATTGACCGGAGGCGGCGCAGGAAGACTGATGCTCTTTATCCAGTCACTCATCGGCAGATACATGAGATTCTTGGCGTTCGGGTCCCGGTTCATGTCCGCCATGAGAACATCGAGGTGATGATATTCAGGCAACTCGAGCGGCGGCGTGTACATTCCATTCAGCCTGGCATAACCGATATTAGTGCCTTCCGAGCACAACCTTATGAAGGTGGGTATCTGGGACAGGCGGTTGGTATAAAAGAGATTGAGGCCATACTTCTCGGCTCCCGCAGTATTGGCGATCATGATATCGGCGAAGAGCCTTGTCGTATAGTACCATTCGGCTAGATTACTGGGCCCCTCATAGGTGCACTTCGCCACGTCGTGAAGATTGGTGACCTCCTCGGCGGAGCTCGTGTACCTGGTTGCATCCGATGTATCGATGTCCGTGGAATTCACCCAACTGTAGAGAGGACCGGTCCAGGGTGTCTGCCTCGCTTCCGGGTCATTGGGAATATACATCGTGTCGTATGGCATGTACCCGCTTATGAGATCCCATAGTGGCCCGGGCAGCAAGGCGTCCAGGTTGCCGATGAGCGGGAAGCTTTTTTCTACCACGGGGCCACCGGTCAAGAATCCCATACCCGATTGGTTCATGGTGATTGGATTGAGATTGTTGTCAAAGACTACGCCGAAGAGCGCCTCATTGGTCCAACGCACCCGCTTCTGAAAGACCACGGGATTAAAGCCGTCAATTATGTCGCTTGACATGCATATCTTTAATAAGACATCCGTCCGTGGATCCGTGCTGTGCTGGGCGACGGTCTGATAGAACGTAGCTTCTTCCGTTGGCGCCGCATCCGCCAGCATGGCCGTGATCTCAACACCAAGATAGGTCGTGGGAACGTATCCGACCGCCGAAGTCGGCAGCAGCACGTCCAGAGCGCCGCCTCGAAGCAGGTTGAGGGTTGTGTCATACGTAAGGATGCTTGTGTTGTTCAACAGGTCTTGCATCACCTGCGGAAGGAAATTCGCCGCGAATTTCAAAATATCCTGGTTGATGGGAATCGCATTTGGAGTCATTAACGCATCCAGCCCTATTACGCCCGCGATGTTGTTGAATCCAGCGTCCTCCAGGGTAGCGGCGTTCCCGTCGAAGTCCCAGCAGGTAAAGTCGGCGGTCATTACGGCTCCGAGCGAATCGCCCGCGATGTATACTTTCTTTTTCCTGGTGTTCTGGTCGGGGAAAACGGTCGTTATCAAGGTGTAAATATCTTCCATGGCCACTCTGAGACCGAACTCGGCAAGCCAAGGCGCACTTTGGTCCGTATAAAACCCCTGGAATGTCTTGCCGTTGACCACCAGACCCTTGTAATAGTAGCCATCGATCGTATCTGCTGCTTGCTGCAGTAACCTCTCTTTTTCCGCTGGATCCTGTGTCTGTTGGGCCAGATTCCCCAACCTCTCGGCCTCGTTCAAGCCGGTCAGGTCTTCGAGGTTGTTCACCCTTCTGTCCAGGGCCCAGACCTCAATATTTACGCCCTTATCCGCCTTCGCCTTGGATACCAGCTGCTTCGCGAAATAGTCAAAGCCGTTATTTGCGGCGTGCAGTCCGGACAGGCAGACTACAACGGCAGCGGCTTGAGAGCTATCCGCCGCTGTTCCAGCCACCGCATAACGCAGGTATGGAATGTTATCCAGAACAGCGGGATAGGATACTTGTACATCCAGTTTCGGTGGTGAATATAATAACCTTTGTTCTATCACTTCCTGGATCCCATTACTCTGGTCCGTCCAGTTCCTCGAACTGTCCACGACCGGAGCCGCCAGCGCAGCGGTTGTTGCCGATCCACCGGAAACAATATTCGATGTCGCCCCCATAGCCGGGCCCACAGTCAGCAATACAATGAATATTGCCGGAATCAATACTGCAAGCAGCTTCAGCCTGATTGCCCTTCTCATGGTTCTCCCCCCTTCGCTTTTGCCCAATAGAATATAGGAAAAGCCCGACGTATCACATCGGGCCGGTTTCACCATTTGCTAACCGTGGGTCAGGTGACCAGCTTGCAACCCGCGGCTCACAGCATCCCTACTTACCCTTGTCAAACAAGGGCTTGGCAGTACAAATATTCTGCAATAGAAATCAGTATGCCAACAATCAAAAGCTAATTAGGCTAAGCTGAAATTCCCCATATGCGAAGTTGTGTTTCCCATATACGCCTTCTTGATCAACTGAATTATATAATACTAAAGTCAGCTTTGACCATACGTTATCTTGAATCTTGTCTAATCTGTGACAATCTTTTTCATGCGACCGACTAGAGATATACTCTTTGCCAACATCTCATTGCGGAAGTACCCTCGATGTACCCGTAGGAAGCCCGATAATTCTGGTTTCGGGAGGGAAGAGGGACAACGATCATCCCAAACCTGCCAATAGCGGAGTTAGCGCGTGCGGTTCAAAAGATAGTGATCACTTCTCCACCTCGAATCATGCAGTGTAAGCAAGTGGCCGGAGAGCCGTTGAAGTAAAGTAAGAGAAAGGTGCAGACGAGAATAATAGGGATACTTTGAGGTGAGGGAAACAATGAAAAATAACAGGCCACGGCTTCTTCTTGTCCTTCTCCCGGCCCTGATGCTGATTGCCGCGTCGTCAACCGTGGCAATCGCCGCCCCCGTGGAGATTGCACAGAGTTTCAACGATACAGGAAATTCGCCGGCCGAGATTCAGCAGGCGATCGCATATGTAAGCGATGCCGGATACATGCAGGGCTTCGGCGATGGGGGATTCCATCCCAATGACGCCGTGACGAGAATTGATGCCGCTCGAGCCCTGGTCTCCATCTTCAAACACGCGAGCGAAAACCCCGATCCATCTATCACTTTCAGCGACCTTCCCGCCCAGGACACCAATTATCGCTGGGCCAACCTGGCGGTGAAGTATGGCCTGATGGACGGCCTGCCCGACGGCTCCTTCGCACCAAATCAGGGAGTGCTTTTCGAAAGAGTGGCCTTGGGTATAACGGCCGGAATGGGAATGAACGACGTGGCTCAGAACGTAAACAATCTACTGGGAGGAAATCCTTATTACGGCGGCGCTATAACCGTGTTTATGGATCTGCATTGCAAGTTCCGCTTCAGCTCGATCTGGCCGGGCAAGCCCTACCCGAGGGGAGAGATGGCATTCAGCCTGCAGCGCCTGGCTAGCGTGGACAGCTGGAGACCCTCCTATTTAAGGGACTCCTTTTCACAGGCGCGTTGCAGCCTTCCCTCGGTTTCGGCAGACCAGATCAAAGCGGTGAAGCTCGGCTTCGAGCGTCTCGGCTGCCCCTATCTCTACGGGGGAGAGAGTGAGGCGGAGGGAGGCTTCGATTGTTCCGGCTTCGTCTACAACACCCTCTCCATGCGAATGGGATACCCCATGATGAGGGTGGCGGATGACCAGGGACGCGACGATCGTTACCTCTATATTCCAAGGGAAGCCCTCGAACCCGGGGACGCCATTTTCTTCTACGACCAGGCCAACGGCAACCCTTCATCCTACCTCGGGCATGCCGGTATGTATGTGGGCAACGGCCTCTTCATCCACTCAACCGGTTCGAACGCTGGTGTCAGCATCGATTGTCTCGACAACAACGATTATTGGAACACCCATCTGGCGTGGGGAAGGCGGGTGGTGGGAGGACCGTATAACGATCGCTTCGACACTTACCTGTTGCTTTACAACCCCTCCCAACAGAGCGTGCCGGTTGATGTCAGGTTCATGCGAACCAACAAAGCGCCAGAGACAAAAAAATATACCGTGGGAGCGCACAGCCGCTACACGATTCACGTCGATGAGCTCTACCCTGACGATGAGGTATCAACGGAGGTGAGCGCGCCGGCGCCGGGCATAGTCTCCGAGCGGGCGATGTACTTCGACTACCAGGGTTGGGCGGATGGCGGGCACGCGAGTACCGGAACCGAGGAAGCCGGCCTGGAGGGATACTTCGCCGAGGGTTACACGGCCAAGAACTTCGACACCTGGCTGCTGTTTATGAACCCCGAGGATAAGGAGGCGCAGGTGGAAGTGAGCTATTTGCGGGAAGGCGACTCCCCGATCGTCGCCAGCTATACCATAGCTCCTTCGAGCCGCTATACGATCCTGGTAAACGGGGTACCCGGATTGAAGCCGGGCAACGTCGGCATAAAGTACAGATCGACCAATGGGGTCAACATAACCGCGGAGCGCTCAATGTACTTCGACTACAACGGCAAGAAGGGGGGACATTGCTCGCCGGCGATAAGCCGAACTTCCCAGGACCTTTACCTGGCTGAGGGTTACACTGGAGCGGGTTTCGATACCTGGATACTTTTGGCAAATCCCAATCAGCAGGCGGCCGAGGTCCAGGTCAACTATCTGGTTCAGGGGGGGCAGAACGTGACCGAAACAAAGACGGTGCCGGCCATGTCGCGCCTTACTATCAATGCCCGGGACAAGATCAACGGCCAGTCTTTCGGCGTCAGCATCCATTCCTTGAACGGCGTGGGTATAGTCGCCGAAAGGGCCATGTACTTCAACTACAACGGCATAGACGACGGCCATTGCTCGGCGGCGGTTGATCGGCCGTCCCAGACCCTATACATGGCCGAGGGCTACACCGGAGGCAGATTCGACACCTGGATACTTTTGGCAAATCCCAATCAGGAGGGGGCGACGGCCCATCTCACTTTCGCAAAGGAAGACGGCTCCGAAGTAAAGCTGGATGTAAATATCGCCGGACAATCGCGCTTCAGCCTGAAGGCCAATTCGATAAAGGGGTTGGAGGGAACCGCCTTCTCGACACGGGTAGATTCGGACCGCCCATTGCTGGCCGAGCGCTCTATGTATTTCTACTTCAACAATTGGTCGGGGGGCACTAATTGCCCGGCCGTTGAAGGCCCAACTCAGCAGCGCTTCTTTGCCGAGGGTTACACCGGCGGTTAAGGTTGGTGCACCGTCCCATAAATACCATGGCATTCGAACGCCGCTGCATCCCCGCCCTCTGCGTTCCGCTCCCTGCGACGTACTCAGCGAGTACGCCTCAGTCGCGCGCCTTGAGGGTGGGGCGCATCGACGCTCTCGGTACTCATCGTATTTATGGGGCGGTGCACACACGACCCGTGTGATAAAATCCTTTGCAGCCTGATTGGATCGTGCGTTGCGCGAACGGCGGGAGCGGAATGAAGGCAATCGAGTTGGTGGAGCCGGGACATCTCGAGGTAGTGGAGAAGGATGTACCGCGTCCCCGCGACGGAGAGGTGCTGGTAAGGATCAAAGCCTGTGCGGTATGCACCCTTGAGAGGCGCCTTTTCACCGGAGAACAGAAAGTGTCTTATCCGATGGTCTTCGGGCATGAAGTTTCCGGTGTTGTGGAAGAAATTGGCAAGGGCGTCCTCAGCGATTTCAAGCCGGGCGACCCGGTGGTCCTCGACCTCCTCAACCGCTGCGGCGAATGCGTTTTCTGCCGCACCGGCCGCTCCAATCAATGCGCCAATAAATTCAACCCGGGCCTCCCCATCCTGGGCGGCATGGCCCAATTCGTGGCCCGACCGGCGCGCGAGGTATTTGCGATCGAACCCGAGGTTGGCCTTCTCACGGCATCGCTTACCGAGCCCCTCTCCGATTGCGTGCACAGCCTGATGCGGACGCATCTCTCACCGGAAATGAAGGTGCTGATAATCGGGGCGGGGACCATGGGATTGCTGCACCTCGCCATCATAAAACACTATGGCATGTTCTGCGCTGTTAGCGACGTCAATGAGAGCAAACTGCAGGTAGCTTTGCGATTGGGGGCCGATTGTGTAATCAACGTCTCGAAAGAAGATCCCCTGCAAGCTCTGGGCAGACTGGGCCTCGAAGGCGTGTCGGTGGCGGTGGTTACGGCTCCCGGGAAGGAGGCGGTCGAGGAGGCCTTGAAACTGGTGGGAACCCTGGGGACCATAGTCCTGTATTCGGCCAACCCGAAAGGGATAAAGATAGAACTGGACCCGAACTTCGTGCACTACAGGGAGATTACAATAACCGGCAGCGAAGGCCGCACCGAGAAGGATTTTCACCAGGCGGTTTCCATGCAGAATTCGGGAGGCCTCGAGCTCGAACAATTGATATCGGGGGTCTTTAGCATAGACGAGGCACAGAGGGCCTTGGAGGTCTCGCTTGATCCCGCTCTATATAGAATAATTGTCGCCATGGATGAATCAGCCATGATCGAGTTTGAAACCCTGGGAGGTGCTTAGGAATGTCCACCGGCAAGCAGATCAGGATGGGCCGCATATGCGGGCCGGACGGCCGGGTACTGATGGTGGCCATGGACCATGCGGCCATCGGGGGGCCGATGCAATACCTCAAGGATCCCGAGGCTGCCATAGAGTCGGTGGCGGAGGGTATTCCGGACTCCCTGCTATTGACGCGGGGAATGCTGCGGCATGGCTGTAAAGCCATCCCCCCGGAAGTCGGCTTGATCCTCCGCATCAGCGGGGGTTTCACCATATTGGAGGGCGCACAGGAGTTCCGCGATCGCATAATAAGCACGGTCGAGGATGCGTTGCGCTGGGGAGTGGACGGGGTCGCGGTCACCGTGAAGTTCGGCCATGAGCTGGAAGGGGAATTTATCCAGGCGGTGTCGAGGATCGCCGATGACTGCGATCGTTGGGAAGTGCCGCTGCTGATCGAAGCCATGATTGGACTGCGGGGAAGCTCCGGGCTCGCCGAGGACGAGGCGCTGGCGGTCGCGGCGCGTTCGGCCGCCGAACTGGGCGCCGATATGGTTAAGATAAAATATCCCGCCAAAGGCGGGAACCTGACCGAGGTCGCCGAGGGCTGCCCGGTTCCCATCCTGGTGCTTGGCGGCGAAAAAGCCGGAGACGAAGAGATCCTGGACATGGTGCGCAGGGCCGTCGATGAAGGTGCCTGCGGTGTCACCATGGGCCGCAATGTGTGGCAGAGGGAAAACCCCGCCGAATTCATGGCCAAGATTCATGCACTATTGGGGAGGGATGTTGCCAACGAGTGAAAGCGGGAAAGAACCTCCCGACCTCGAGCGTTTCCGGGAATTGGTGGAGGAGGCGCTGGAGGAGTTTCCTGAGCGCTTCCTGAAGCTGATCGAAAACGTCGCCATCATATTAGAAGACATCGCGTCTCCGGCCGATGCCGCCAGTGCCGGAGTTGAAAACCCCATCAATCTCCTGGGCATTTATATCGGAGTTCCCTTCACCAAATGGGGTAGGGAATGGAGCGGACACCTTCCCGATATGATAAAGGTTTACCGCCTCCCTATCCTCGCCGTCTCTCACCGCGACGCCGACATAAGGCAGAGGGTGCGCAATGTGGTGCTGCACGAGTTGGGGCACAGGGCCGGGCTCAATGAAGAGCGGCTGCGCGAACTCGGCATCTTCTAAGGGGGGGTCTCTTCTAGGGGGTCAGGCCTCTGCATCTGCATTTTCAATAATAGAACTTACAGATGTAATCGCAACTTGAAAATGCAGATGCAGAGGCCTGACCCCCCTTAGAGGGCGGAGAGGGCGGCTCCGAGGGCGCCTACGATCTGGGGGTTTTCCGGCACCAGGAGCGGAAGCCCCAGGCGGTTCTCGAGCAAAGATCTGAGGCAGGGATTTCTCGCTACCCCTCCCGCGAATACGACCTCCCTTTCGACCCCGACGCGCCTCAGCAGCGAGACGGCGCGATCACAGATCGCCTCGTGCAGTCCCCGGGCTATCTCCGGCCTCGGCGTGCCCCGGGCTATAAGTCCGGTTACTTCCGATTCGGCGAAAACGGTGCACATGCTGGAGACCTTGACTTGCGATTGCGTTTCCATGGCAAGACTTCCCATTTGCTCCAGGGAAAGCCCCATGGCGGCCGCCATTACCTCCAGGAACTTGCCGGTCCCCGCCGCACAGCGATCGTTCATCTGAAAATCAACCACCCTGCCGCCGGCAGCAAGCGAGATAGCCTTGGTATCCTGGCCGCCTATATCCAGGATGGTGCGGCATTCCGGAAAATAATGGTAGCAGCCAAGTCCAAAGGCTTTAATCTCGGTAATCACGCTATCCGCGAAGTTGGCCTGCGCCAGGTGTCTGCCATAACCGGTCGCCACCAGTACATCAAAGCGCTTATCGGCGAGCAGCCTCTGGCATTGCGCCATGGGATCGAAGGTGGTTTCAACGACCTCGCTCCACCGTATTCCGCGCTGATCCACCTCCATCAGGGCTATGGTGCGAGAGCCGATGTCCAGTCCGCCGACCGCCATTTCTAAATCATCGCCTCCCGCATCAAGTCCTTCTTAAGGTAGCTTATTAGGCCCTGTTCCCGCTCGAAACCATCTCGATCGCTGCTTGTACTGGACGCACGATGGTCGTCCATCTAGTCCTCCTCTTTGCTTCTGATAGTCAGTCCTTCATCCATCGCGAGCGGTAAGGCTCGATACGGGCATAAGAAATCTGCTTTGCACTCAGGATGGATTGAACCCTTTCCTGCAGTCCCAGTTCAACTCGCAGCGATATGCCGCAGTTTGCGCTGAATTCCCGCGGCGTGTTCACTACGGCATGCCGTATTCCCGCCTCCTTCAGCGCCTTTTCGCCGGCCAGGGCCTGGTGGGTTGAGTCGAAGATAATAATAATGCAATTAAAATCATTCATAGAACCGCAAGTAATCATAAGCTGGCGGGAGCAGCCTGGCAATAAGATGGATCAAATTAGAAGCCGGCCTCGGAAGACCGGCTTTTTAGCAAATCTCATTAGTTCCTGTTTTTGTTAATTGAAACCCGACCCCCGGGATGATTCGGATTTTCCGCTGAATCGACGTTTCTAAACGATCAGACTACCTCTAATTTGCTTTCACGCAATTCCAGGGGCCGCGGTTATTATCGTTAACTTTCCGTTTAAGGCTATCCGGATAACAGAGAAAATAGGCAAGGTGCAGCGGCTGGGCCTTGATGTAGTCCCTAAGGTAGGGATATCTCCTCGCTACCTCCAGTCGCGAATTACGGGTTCGAGGGAAATAATGCAATGCCGGTTCCTTTAAGCGACGGACAAAGTCAGGTTGACCAGGGCCTTGATGAGGGGAAGGCCGAGAAAAAACCTCTTGATCTCCTCATCTGAGAAGGTGATTTCCTCCGCCTTCTCGGCAACTTGATCTTGGAACGGGATGCCCAGATAGAAAAACTTAACCTCTTCGTCACTATACATTCTTATCACCTCGTTATTCATTAGAATAACATTAACTGCCATAATAGTAATATAGAAAAACTAATTTGTCAAAACGTTTCACAATAGAAGAATAATACAGCAGTATCTGCTAATGCTACAGGTATAATCCCTTGGAGTTAGCCGCAAATATTCCCCCACTATGTTTCTCTAGAGAGAAACATTGCATATGATTTGAAAAACTCGCTTGAATTGAAGTATATTCATGAAAAGCCATGCGTATGTGATATTGGGCAGGTAACATATGGAAAACGTTGGTGAAAGGCTGAAGGACCTCCGGAAGAGCCAGGGGCTTTCGATTCGAAAAGTCTCGGAGCAAACAGGATTTTCTATATCGTTCCTTAGCAAACTGGAGAACGAGAAAACAAGCATTACCATAAAAAATCTCATCAAGCTCCTCAACTTCTATGGAGTCACCCTTGCCGATGTTTTCTCAGCCGGGCAGGACAAGAAGGTGACCTTTCGCCGCGAGGAGAGGAAGAAGGTTGACAGTCCCGAATCCGTAACTCTCGAGCTTCTGGTAAATGAAAAGGATCTGGCAAGCGAGCCCCTGCTCGGAACCTTTCAATCACACGCCAAGTACCGTGAGCCGATAGAACATGGAGGAGAAGAGTTCGCTATAGTATTGAAGGGCGAGTTCAGATTCGAGTTGGGGAATGGGGCATATCATCTGAGGGAGGGCGACTGCGCCTACTTCAAAGGCCAGGAAGCGCATAGCTGGGAAAATCTGTCAGATGGCGAAGGCACCCTCCTGATGGTAACAACTCCTCCCGGCGTCTAGTTGCAGCATCAGGATTTGGGGACGGCATCTACTTCCAGGTCGCCTTGCTCAGACAACGCCCACTCAACCTGCGATTCCCGGTCGAAAGCGAGTTCATAAAGCCCCTGAAGCATTCCCACCACCATTAGATGCATACAAGCATTTTCCAGCCGCACGTGGAGGCCTTTCTTGCCCAGCTTCAACTCCTTCAAGTTGCCCATCCCTCGCAATGCTAACTGATTACGAAAAGCGTTTTCATCGCGAATTTCCTCTGCGCTGTAGAATCCCGTCCTGGTAAAAAGCCTCTGGGCCTCGACCGTAAGGCTGGGTATCTCGTCTCCGAGCTCTTGCTCTATTTCTTTGAAAATGGGATCGATCACCGAGGGGTGGACGATGGCGATTCGTCTGCCGTTTGAAGGGTTGCGGATGATGCCCTTATCTAAATCCCATTTAAAGATGGAGAAATCAAGCGGGCCGCCGCAAGTGGAACATCTCTCGAATTCTATATCACCCTGCTTGAGGTGATATTCCATGCGTTCCAGCCGGCCCTCCATATCGGCGTCAAAACCGGATACAGCTGCGGTTATCTCATGCACGCCCGATGAGATTTCCCTGTGGCTTACCAGGCTGTGTTCCTTCTCCGTGACCGCCTCGCATCCGCCTGCTATATCTCCACAGACGATCGGAAGGCAGTGGGCATCGTGACTGATAATGGACGTGTAATCATCGTCCTTAAGGTCGTGCTGGTAACTCTCGAGCTCAAGGCGCCCGATTCCATTTACCTTTCCCGTTATGATCATGGCATCAATTATGGGATCTAAAGACAGCTCACCGCTTCTTATCATGTCCTTGATTTCTCTCGGAATCAGGGGGTTGAAGTAATCGCGGTTACCCTTACGCTCGGCATTGATGATGATATTCTCGATGGGAACCCCGATCAGTTGCGCGACTCCCTGGAACAAGGGATCGAGGTTTTCACATTCCATGAAGACCATCCTCAACCCGGGGTCGCCCTTGTGGACTATTACTCCATTGTCCAACCATTGATGGCCATCCGGAATCTGGCGCGGGACGGCGCATTCAGGGCAACACTCTATTTCGAACATTCCAACGCTCCTCTCGGTTATCGGCCGATGAACCGGGGCAGGTCGTAAGAGTCATCGGCTTAAGCGGCAGCTTGTTTGAGCAGCCTGTAAAGCAAGCCCGGGCCATGGGCCCGGGCTAATGAATGAGCTGGATTATCTTGGGTTGTTCGAGCCCTCCGTTTACTGGTTACCGCCCGATTCCGTGCCTTCCTTCTCGAGCACGAATTCCTGCGAGTCCTTTATATTTGGGGATACGAGGCGGCTTATGAATTGAGTGGAGCGGCGGATAATCTCGTCCTTGTCATTATCTATGGTCGCGACATGATATGAATTGGCCAGCCACACCAGTTCCTTGTCTTTGGAGGCGACATGTTCCAGGATGAAGAGCCCATTGGATGTCGGAACGACGTGGTCCTCGCGAGATTCGAAAATAAGAATGGGTAATTTCATTTCGGATAATCCCTTTTTGGTTACCTTCATCAGTTTATACATCTGAGCTGCGGCACGTGCCGGAACCTTTTCGTAAGCCATCTCCTTGGAGTTGGGGTCCTTGATATCACTTCCCACCCCCGGGATGGTGGCATTCTTCAATATGTACTGGTTGATCAGGGTGATGGGGAGCAGAGGATTAAACTTATCGACAGGTGCATTTATAGTAACAATGCCGGAAAGTTTGTCCGCATGTCGCTCACCCAGATAGAGTGAAATTGTGCCTCCCACGGAGAGGCCTACCGCGAACACCGTGTCGCACCGCTTGCTCAGGTCCTGCAAGGCCTTCTCTGCCTCGCCGGTCCATTCCTGCCAGGTGCGCGGCGCCAGGTCCTTGATCGACGTCCCATGCCCCGGGAGCCGCGGACCCTTGACTGTAAATCCTGCCTTGGCCAGGGCTTCCCCCAGCGGCCGCATGCTCTGATTACAGCCGGTCAAACCGTGTAACACTAACACTCCGGTCTTTCCACCTTCAAGAGAATATGCTTCGGCCTCAGGCCATACTTTCTCCGCCATCTTTCCCCTCCTTCACTCGAATGCGACAGCCGTCATATATGAATAAATCTATTATTGGCTCGCTTGATCCGCCTGTTCCCAGTCCAGACAGCGTTCAACCGCGCGCTTCCAACCTTTCCTCATCGCAAGCATGCGCTCTTTCGATCCGGCATCAGGCCGCGCCTCGTGATCCAGCTGCCACTTTTCCTCGATCTCTTCCAAATCCTTCCAGAACCCGATTCCCAGGCCGGCGAGAAGAGCGGCTCCGAGAGCCGTCGTCTCGGTGATCACGGGCCTGCGCACCGGAACCTGCAAGAGATCGGCCTGATACTGAAGAAGCAGGTCCATCACACTGGCGCCTCCGTCCACGCGCAGCTCCCTCAAAGGGACTCCTGCCTCTTGCTGCATCACTTCAACGACATCAGCCGTCTGCAGGGCCATGGATTCTATAACGGCGCGTGCGATGTGAGCCCTTCCGGTTCCCCTCGTCATTCCTATTATAAGAGCGCGGGCTTCCGAGTCCCAATAGGGGGCGCCGAGTCCGACGAAGGCGGGCACGAAAAATACTCCGCCGGTATCTTCCACCTGCGAAGCCAGGCCCTCAATTTCGGACGCCTTGTCTATGATCGCGAGACCGTCGCGCAGCCACTGTATCGCGGCGCCGGTTATGAAAATTGCGCCTTCCATCGCATAGGTGGCGCTGCCACCGATACTCCAAGCGACTGTTGTAAGCAGGCCGTGGCTCGAGAGCCGGGGTTTATCTCCGATGTTCATAAGGACGAAGCTTCCGGTGCCGTAAGTGTTCTTGGTCATGCCCGGGTGAAAGCAAGCCTGGCCGAAAAGGGCTGCCTGCTGATCTCCCGCTATCCCCGATATTGGAGCATCGATCCCGAGAAAAGCCTGCGGATCGGTCTGTCCGAACACGTTGCTCGATTCCTTTACCTGGGGCAGGAGGCTTACGGGTACGCCGAGCATGGAGGCCAGTTCGGAGTCCCAATCCAGGGTATGGATGTTAAAAAGCAGGGTTCGGCTGGCGTTGGAGACGTCGGTTGCGTGAACGCGGCCGCCGGTCAGACGGTGGAGGAGCCAGGAATCTATGGTGCCGAAGCACAACTCGCCTGCCTGCGCCCGCCTGGCGATTTCCGGTTCGTTCTCCATCACCCAGGTTAGTTTGGTGCCCGAAAAATAGGGGTCGAGGACGAGGCCGGTCTTACTGCGGATCGTATCCTCCATCCCCTGACCCAAGCAGCGCTTGCATATCTCGGCGCTGCGCCGGCATTGCCATACGATGGCCGGTCTTACAGACCTTCCCGTCGCCCGGTCCCAGATAACCGCCGTTTCTCTCTGATTGGTTATCCCGACCGCCGCGACATCTGCCGCCGTGGCTCCGGCTTCGGCCAGGGCCCTGCGGGCGGCCTCGCACGTTCGTTCCCAGATCTCATCGGGATCATGTTCGACCCACCCGGGGTGCGGGTAATACTGCTTGAATTCCAGCGAAGAGCTGGCGAGCGGCTTCTGATCGCGGTCAAAGCAGATGCATTTGGTGCCCGTAGTGCCCTGGTCGATAGCAAGGATTATCATGATGCGCTCCTGAAAATCGAGTGCCGCTATTGGGGATCTTCATCGCCGCCGGCGATGTCTGCGGCGTCGATGTTTGTCCGGTTCCAGCGATTCCTGCTCCTCATGGGATTCGAGCTCAACCTGCTCGGGCTCTCTCCACTCGGATTGCTCTGCTTCCGGCTCAGGTTCGGTCTCCGCCTCAATTTCGGATTCCTCTTCCGCCTCCATTTCAGGCTCATCCTCATCGAGGCTGGCCGAAACATCCTGCGGCGTCGTCTCCTCGGCTTCGACCTCATCATATTCGGCTTGCGGTTCCTCCCCTGAGGGTGCCTCCTCGGTCTCCGCCTGGGCGACCTTGATCTCCGGTATAGGCGGCCTGACATCGACGAAGCGCTTCTCCAGGCCCTCCGTCTCCAGTCCAAGACGTTGCAGCAGTTTGGGCAGGGTGTGGAAGACTATCTTTGTCGGGGCAACTTCGGTTTCATGCTGCACGAGGTCGCTCAGTTCCTTCTCCAGGTATTTTTTGGAAATGCCCTCTGAAGGCGATACGTGCAGAACAAGTTCATCGAGATCGTAGGGATCATCGTTGTGTTTTCGTATCTCCAACTGCCACTCCAAGATGTCTTTGTGCCCGGAAAGAAGTGGGTAATAAGCGTTTAAGTCAACCAGCGTTCCCTTCAACTTGGTAATCTCGAACTCCTTGTAGTCGGAACTGCGGGTGATATCGGGGCCTAAACGGGGCAGGGAACGGCCGCAATAGGGACAGGGGCTGAAGTCGATACCACTCTTGACCAGATCCCCGGTTCGGAACCTCAGAAGGACGCTGCCCCTCCACTCCAGCGAGGTATAAACGATCTCGCCCTCCTCCCCCTCAGCCACCCTCTTGCCGCTCTGCGGATCCACTACCTCCATAATCTCCATGTCTGGAAAAAGATGGTAACCGGAGCTTTTCTCCTTAGACAGCGCAGAAGCCCGGCATTCGCTCCAGGCGACCCTGCCTTCCGTAAATCCATAGGTGGACGCCACTGCAACGTTAGAGGCGCCGGCTTTTTCAAGCAGCTCGAGGATTCTTTCCTTCAGGCCGTCGGGAAGCCGTTCGCCGCCGACTATCAGGGTATGCAGAGTCGAGAGATCCCTGCCTTGCTGCGCTGCCTGCCTCAGCAGGTGGTAGGCGTAGCTGGGGGTCGCGGTGAGTACGGTTCCCCGCAACCTCTCTACGGCATCCAGCACACGGCTGGTTCCCAGGATGCGGCCCCCTCCGCTATGTAAGGCCGGCACTCCCGTTCCCTCGGCTGCGAAATAGGTCATCCAGTAAGCGAGATGGGGACCGAAAGGGAAGGCGTTTATCAACATGTCCTTCCTTTTCAGCTCGAGCAGCTCGAAAAGCCTTCTGCCCGCCTCGCGTATGCGGAGCAGATCGAATTGGGTATAGGAGATGGGTGTGGGGAGAGCAGTCCTGCCGATCGTGAAGTGGAGGTGGACCGGCAGGTATTCAGAATACATCATGTCGCCATAGCCCTGCTTGCCCCGCGTCAACCGCAAGAAACGCTGCTTTGCCCGCAGGCCGAAATCAGCCTGGCCGTACAGCTTGGGGGTCGGCTGCAATATCAGCGATCTTGGAACGTCGGGATCCTCGGCAAGGGGAGCGATATCCGCCTTGGTGGTAAAGGGTATGCAGGAAATATCCTTGACGTTACGCAGGATGCCGGGCTTTATCTTCTGATAATCAAAAAGCTCGTGGTAGTAGGGACTGTAGGGGTAGACTTGTTCTCTCAAATAGCGAATGAGGTGCTGATCCTGCGCAGCCAGATATTGGCGGGCTGGCAAGTGATCCCAGAGTGTTTTAGCCATCAGCCAATCCTCCCCTAGTCTAACTCCTTCAAGGATAATCCGAACCGGCCGTTTCAGGGTTCTCGATAATCGATACTAACATGAAAAGATGTCCAATAGTAATGAACGTAGCCCATCCGTATTTGAAGGTTTTGGCAGTTCTTTAAGGCCCTTAATTCGGCCGTCGCAGGGTAAGAAGAAGATCGTTGGCATCATAGGAAAGGGCGCCTCGCGGCGCCCTTAAAAACTGACCAACTGTTATTAGCCCCGTTTAGTGGACCGCGCATCGGCACTCTCAGTGCTCACCGCATTCATGGGACGGTCCACTATGTAGGGCTTGAGTCAGCAGCCCTCTGAACAATGAGCCACTCGCGGAACTATGTAACGCTTCACATCAGCACCTCCTTTGCCTCCGAAGGTCTTTCCTCTTTCAATCTATAACATATCTCGCATTCTCCGACGACCCCTGGCTTGCGCACTTCTTGAAGCGTGGCCCGGCGGCCGGCGACCCGGGATATCGAAAACAAACCGGTCGGAACGATCGGGCATAAGGTTGGTTGGCCCTCCCGCCTCAGTTCCTCGTTGCCGTGGCAGATGTCGCATCCCTTGATTTCTATGTTCAACTCGTCTCCCTGGCCCTTTACCTTGACCTCATCGCAGAAGCGCAAATCCTCCTTGAGGTAGTTTTCCAGACTGCGGTTGAAATCCTCCCCCTCGAGGCTCTCGCCGGTCTTGGTCTTGAATTCCTCGGCCCATTCCGAACCTATCCTAGACTTGAGCTTCTCCAGTTCCTTGGCGTTTGCCTTTACAACCGCGCGGTGATACTTCTTGAAAAATTCTCTGTCCATCCTTTATCTTTCCCCTCGATTCAATCAGACCATTTTAACCGCGCCGCGATCGCAGGCATGTGAGCAATCGCCGCATAGGCGGCACTTCTCGAAATCTATGCCCACGCGACAGGCCTCCCCTGATCCATTGCCACCGAACACCACGAAGGCCCCGTGGCGGCATGTGTCGACAGCGCTGCATCCCTCGCAGGCTTCCGATATATCGCACTTTTCCCGGTCTATCCAGGGCATCTTCGAGTTCATCAATCTCACCTCTTGCGGCTATGATTTTAGTTTACCCTCCGATTCATGGAAGTGTGATGATTTAAATCAAGGAGGGAAAGAGGTCCTTGAAACAGGCAGGTGCGAGGTTGTTGTTAGCGTCATCGTAGGGCGTTATATTATGGGTAAAGATAAATCCCAGCTAATGGCGGAATTACCGGTGCAATCAGGAGGTGCTTATGTCCAGACTGACTATCTTGGGTGGGTGTGGCGCGGTCGGAAGCACGGCGGCCAGCACACTGGTCTCGAGCGGGTACTTCGATGAAATAGTTATCGCGGATAAACAATTGGAGATGGCGCGCGACCTGGCGATCAGGCTGGGCAAAAAGGCCTCCGCCGTGGAGGTGAGCGCCGACGATTCCCGAAGCCTTAAGGATGCGATGAGCGGTTCATCGGTCGTGCTCAACTGCATCGGGCCCTTTTATAAATACGGTCCTACGATTTTAAAAGCGGCGATAGAGGCCGGCATCGACTATGTCGATATCTGCGACGATATGGACGCCACCGAGATCATGCTGGACATGGACGACCAAGCAAAAGAAGCGGGAATATCGGCCCTGGTAGGCATGGGGAGCTCACCGGGTATGGCCAACCTGCTGGTAAAATTTACTGCCGAAGATCTCCTGTCGGACGTGGAGTCGGTGGATATATACCATGCCCACGGCGGGGAGCCAGTGGAGGGGCCGGCGGTCATCAAACATCGTTTTCATTCAATGGAAATAGACATCCCCATGTTCCTTAATGGCAAGTACGAGATGGTCAGGCTGTTCGAAGAGAGTGGCAGGGCCCTCGAGGAGGAAACCGATTTCATGAACGTCGGGACCTATCCGGTTTACGGCTACCCTCACCCGGAGACCATAACCCTGCCTAAGTACATACCGGGGATCAAGCGCGTAACCAATCTCGGGCTCGTGCTTCCCGTCTCCTACGCGGAGCTCATCAAGGATATGGTGAGGTTGGGTGTCACCTCTGACGAGCCGCTCGATGTCCAGGGAGAAATGGTCATACCGCGCGAGTTCGCCGTCGCATTCGTAATCTCGAGAAGAAACGATTTGCTCGCGGAGGCGGGGATAACCGAGCAAATGGGTTGCCTGAAAATCGTGGTTAAGGGCTCCAAGGACGGCGAGCCGCACACCTACGTCTTCTCCATGTCATCCAAGGGCATGGGCATGGGGGAGGGCACCGGTATCCCGGCGGCCCTGGGAGCCATCGCCATGTCCGAGGGGAAGATCGAGCGTAAGGGCGCTTTTCCACCCGAAGCGGCGGTGAGCCCCAGGGACATGATCCAGCTGGCGGGTGAAATCATAAAGTCTTCCGGAAAAGGGGACAGCGTACCAATTTACATCGAGCATATCGACAAGGATGGCAACTCCGAAGCCATGGCGATGCAGTTCTAGATACTTCAGGCGGCGATGCAGAGAAAAAACGTTTAAGAGTCCCCCGAAGTGTGGTAGATTAATAGAAGAAGAGGTGCTGGTTAAATCAGCTCCCGAGGATAAGCGAAATTGCGGGGATCTCCGCAGGCAGAGGCTGAGATAAGGCTTTTCTCGGGAGCTGTTCCATGAGCCGGATCGGCCGAGGGTAAGTTATCGGGGCAGTACCTTCAACACCAGATTCCCCTTTTTCGAGATCTCCCACGTCACCGAGGAATTCAAGCCCCATGCCATCTCGAAGAGCCCTTGCGCCATACCCACGGTCAGCAGATAAGCGGCGGCGTTGTCTACCTGCATCAGAAGACCGCCGGGATCCAATTTCATCTCGCGCAGATTCCCCAAACCCCTGAGGGCGAGATGCAAGCGCAGGTCTTCCTCTCGCTGTATTTCCCCGAGAGAATAGAAACCGGTCTTTACGAAAAGCCTTTGCGCCTCGACTACGATTTCCGGTATGGTCTCGCCCAATTCCACTTCGAGTTCCTCGAACAAGCGATCCAGGGACTCCGGCGCCAGGATAACCATGCGTCTGGCCATACTCTCGTTCATGATAATGCCCTCTCCGAGGTTCCAATGGTATTTTGAGAACGCTCTGGGAGCCCCGCACTTGGTGCATAGATCGAGATGAATGTTACCCTCCTGGTGATAATAGGAAATAAGTTCGAGCCTCTCCTTCAAACCCTTGGGATACTCGGTCCAACTGGTCGTAAACTCATACAATTCCGGCTCGACTTCTTCATAGACCACCTTGTGCTCGCCGCCGACCAGTGCCGACAGAGCTCCGGCAAGGGCTCCGGCAGCCATGGCTATGGAGAAGGGTTTCAATATGCGAACCTTCAGGTAGTCGTCCTCATCATTCTGGTAGCGATGCTGCATGACCTCGTATTTTCCGTATCCCACGGTATGACAATAGGCCATCAAGGGTTCGATGAAATCGGTCGGTATTATCTCTCCGGCTATAACCATATCCCTCACACCGGACGGTATCAGCCGGGAAGTGTACATCTCGGTCATCCTGGCGGTAATGTTTACGATCAGATGCTGGATCGAGACACCTATTATTTCGGTCATATTCTGAAACAGGGGATCGAGGCCCTGGGATTCGATAAAACCCACCCGGGCATTCGGATTGAGTTTCTGCACTACATCGCCGTTATCCAACCAGACCTGTGATTCACTAAACGGCTCCGGTACCCCACATTCCGAACAAAGATTGACATCAATCATCTTTCATTCTCCCTGTAACCATCCCCACTCTTATTGTCGGATTTCCTGACCTTACCCTTGACTTCAAGGTAGATGACAGAGCCTTCAATCTTCGCTATTGGGTCATAAACACGCGCTACCTGCCTATCAAGACCGAGTTTACTCCTCATATTTACTACTAATACATGAGATGAATCTGCTGTTGCATTGAAAGTTGCGCAAAGATAGATTACCGGCTTTTCTAACCCTTTCAGGATATCGTTAGAAGGTGTTTCTGAGGATCAGCACCAGGTCCTCTAGCACGGTGTCGCGGGGGTTCGAAGAGCGCAAGCGGGTATTGAGAAAAGCTTCTGTCGCCAGTGTCTCCAG
>Ga0209747_1000096_pt1 | contig 41343 bp, 34 predicted proteins | sample BarGraNGADG00311_FD_184498 | JGI IMG/M metagenome (GOLD analysis project Ga0209747, IMG submission 184498) | Arctic peat soil microbial communities from Barrow, Alaska - Barrow Graham LP Ref core NGADG0011-311 (SPAdes) (version 2) | ecosystem: Environmental > Terrestrial > Soil > Wetlands > Peat...
GAGGCGTCTTTTATTTTATCAACTGATCCGAAGTTTTTAAGTAATATCTCTTTTGTTTTTGGTCCAATTCCATTTATCTGATCGAGATCAGATTTTATCATTTCTGTAGAACGTTTATCACGATGGAAATTAATTCCGAAACGGTGAGCTTCATTTCTTAAATGTTGAATAATTTTCAGGCTGATTGAGTTTTTGTCGAGATATAGAGGAACGCTGTCGCCGGGAAAATAAATTTCTTCAAGCTTCTTGGCAATTCCTATCACAGTTACTTTTTCTCTTAAACCGAGTTTATCTATACTTTTCATTGCCGAAGAAAGCTGACCCTTTCCCCCGTCAACAATTACAAGTTGAGGAAGGCCCTGCTCCTCCTCTATCATTCTCTTGTAGCGTCTGAAAATAACTTCTTCCATTGAGGCAAAATCATCAGGTCCCGTTACCGATTTAATATTGAAATGGCGATACTCTTTTTTACTTGGACGAGCTCCGCGAAAAACTACACATGCTGCAACCGGGTTAGATCCCATGATATTTGAGTTATCAAAGCATTCTATATGCGATGGAATGTCTGGCATATGAAGATCATTTTTCAGTTTCTCAAGGTTCTTGCCTGTACGAATCTGTGGGGAATGTTCCAATTTCTTTTTCTTCTGTTCAAGTTTATAATAGATGGCATTACGCTCAGCAAGTTCAAGAAGTTTTTGTTTTTCACCCGCCTTTGGAATAGTATATGTTACCTTATCTATCAGTATATCAGGTTTAAACGGTAATATTATTTCACGAGAATCGCTAAATAGTCTTTGTCGGATCTCTGTAATCGCGAAGGCAAGTATGGATTCTTTTTCTTCATCAATTCTGATTTTGAGTTCTACTGTAAGCGCCTGAATTATAGCTCCCTGAACAACTTTTAAGTAATTTACATATGCATTGTCAGAATCCTGTGCAAAGCCAAATACATCCACGTTTCTTATTGTGTTACTTACTATAGTCGACCGACTCCTGAAACCGGATAAAATCTCAATTTTTTCTTTAATTAACTGTGCATCCTCGAAGCGAAGCTCCGTTGAAAATTTTGCCATCAGTTTCCTAAGGTGATCGATCACAACCGTGCTGTTCCCTTTTAGAATTTCTTTAATCTGCAAAATGCTTTCGCTGTAATCGTTTTCAGTCTGAAGTCCAATACATGGCGCTTTGCAATTTCCGATATGATACTCGAGACAGGCTTTGAATTTACCTGCTTTAATATTTTGCTGCGTAAGGTTTAATGTACATGTACGTAATTTATACACTTGTCTGATAAGGGTAATTAAAGTTTTAACCATTAATCCGGAAGTATATGGTCCGAAATAAACCGAGCCGTCTCTGACAGGGTTTCTGGTACTGAAAACTTTTGGATAAGGTTCTTTTTTAATGCAGATCCAGGGATAAGTTTTATCATCCTTCAGAAGTATATTATACCTGGGTTGATGCTTTTTAATAAGGTTGTTCTCAAGTAAAAGAGCATCTGATTCAAATTCTACAACAATATGACGTATATCGCATGTTTTACGCAGAAGTACAGTCGTTTTTCCAGACTGATTTTTAGAAAAGTATGATGTAACTCTTTTCTTTAGGTTCTTAGCCTTACCTACATAAAGCACAATGCCTTCTGAATCTATAAACTGGTAAATTCCAGGCTTATCGGGAAGTAATGAAAGAATAGATTTAAAGTTGACTTCCTGAGGCATTTGATGATAAGAATTAGAGTACAAAGATAGTGAAAGGCATTAAGAGGTGGGGCTGTCACATCTAATATTTACCCCCCTTTAATTCCCCCTAAAGGGGGAAAACTCGTCTGTTCTATTGATTATCAGATAGATATGCAGGTCTGTCGCCCCCTTGGGGGAGATGCCGCGGAGCGGCAGAGGGGGTATTACTCGGGATTAGAACCCCCTTTAATTCCCCCCAAAAGGGGGAAAAATCGTCTGGCCTATTGATTATCAAAATATTATGCGGGGTATCGCCCCCTGGGGGAGATGCCGCGGAGCGGCAGACGGGGTTTGTTTCAGGATTAGAACCCCCCTTTAATTCCCCCCAGAAGGTGGAAAAAATCCTCTGTAATATAGAAATTATCTTAGTCAACAAACAGCGGAATAAGCTCAAATTTCTTCACATCAAACAATCCTCTATCTCCTATTTTCAGATCGGGGATTACCAGTAATGCCATAAAAGAAAGAGTCATAAACGGGGCTGCCATTGTACATCCAAATGATTTAACCATTTCATTAAGTTTCTCATAGTCGTGAGCAACTTCATCACATGAGCGGGTTGTCATTATTCCCGCTATGTTTAACTGAATTGATTCTGTCTTTCCTCCGGAAGAAACGGCAAGTCCGCCTTTCATTCTGACAATCTCATTCACTGCGTCCATAATATCTATATCGTTTGTTCCTACGGAAATAATATTATGACTATCGTGTGCAACTGAACTTGCAAAGGCACCGTTTTTCAAACCAAATCCTTTAATAAAACCTATTGCCGGAGCATTATTATTATACCTGTCTTTAACAATAATTTTTAATATGTCTTTCCCAATATCTGACTCAACATTATCGCTTATTCCGGAAAAATACTGTAATTGTTTTGTAAGAAGCTCTCCTTCGAACGCTTCTATAACTCTGATATTTCTTTGCTTGTTTACTACTTTAATGTCGCGCTCCAAAATAGAATTACAATTGAAATTATTAATGGGATTATCAGGTAGATACGAAAATTCTACTTTACCGTTTCCGAACACTCTTTTTCCATCAATCCAGGTTTCTGATACATTCATGTTATTCAGATCATCAACCAGAATAAAATCTGCATTGTCTCCGATTCGTAACAATCCTGCGTCAAGACCGTAGTGGTTGACCGGGTTAATTGTAGCACTCCGAATAACATCGAAGGTATCAAAACCTTCAGAAATAAGCTTCCCGATTATTTTATTTATATGTCTTACTTGTAACATTTCCGGATGAAGGTCATCGCTGCATAGCATGACTTTCCGCGGGTGCAAATTAAACAGCTCCTTAAGAGACTCCAGGTTTCGTGCTGCGCTTCCTTCCCGTATCAGGATGTTCATTCCAAGCGAAATTTTCTCAAGAGCCTCCTCAATTGAACTACACTCATGATCCGTTGAAATTCCCGCTGCAACATACTTCTTCAGCGATTCTCCGGTTAATCCCGGGGCATGTCCATCTATTGGTTTATTGAGCTTTCTGGCAATATCAATTTTTGCAATAACTTCAGGATCTTCAGAAATTACACCCGGGAAATTCATCATTTCCGACAAGTACTTTATTTGAGTTCGTTCAAATAGTCTTTTTACGGCATTTTTATCTAGCGTGGCACCGCTTGTTTCAAAGCTTGTTGCAGGAACGCAAGAGGGTACGCCAAACCAGAATTTCATTGGTACTTTCTCCGCATCTCTTATCATGAAAAGGACGCCCTCTTCACCAATTACATTAGCTATTTCATGAGGATCCGAAACGACTCCGGTTGTACCGTGTTTTACCGCTGCATTAGCAAAAGCTCCCGGTGTTATCATTGAACTTTCGATATGAATATGTGCATCAATGAGACCGGGAAGAATAAAGGAATCGGGAGTTAGATTAACTTTTTCTATATCAGAAATCTTTCCATCTTTTATAATTATTCTGGCCGGAAAAATTTCTCTGTTATGAATATCGACCAAATTACCAATGATTTTCATAAATAATATTTTTATTCTTTAATAAATTGTTCCACGTGGAACAATTCACCTTCCAATATACATTAACAGTATATTTATGTCTGAAGGAGAAACACCACTTATTCTTCCTGCCTGACCAATATTGGCAGGTTTAATTCTTTTAAGCTTTTGCCTTCCTTCGGTAGAAATAGAAACCAGTTCACTATAATCAATATCTCCCGGGATTTTTAAATTTTCCAGTCTTTTAATTTTATCAGCTACCATTTTCTCTCTCAGAATATACCCTTCATACTTAATTCTAATCTCAGCCGATTCAGCAATTTCTTTAAATCTTACAGACCTTACAGCATTCAGGTCTAAACCTCCTTTTACAAATTTCAATAAAGTTCCAATATCAACCTGTGGTCGCGAAGCTATTGTGATGGCTTTAACTTTCTGTTTTATATCATTTGTCCCTTCTTTCTCAAGAAATGAATTAATCTCTTCCGGACTCACACTGGTTTCTTTGAGAAAATCAATAATCTCTTTAACAAGAAATTCCTTCTCCTCAAGCCTATTTATTCTACCAATATCTGCAGTTCCTATCTCAAAAGCTTTTCTGGTTAGTCTTTCATCTGCATTATCCTGCCTTAAAAGAATTCGGAACTCAGCTCTTGAAGTAAACATCCTGTATGGTTCATCCACACCTTTTGTAACAAGATCGTCAATAAGTACTCCTATATATGACTCTTCCCTTCCTAATATAAACGCCTCTTTTTCTTTTATTTTCAACACTGCGTTAATTCCCGCCATTAATCCTTGTGCTGCCGCTTCTTCATATCCCGTTGTTCCGTTAATTTGTCCTGCAAAATATAGATTAGCTATCTTCTTTGTTTCAAGTGTCTGCTTTAATTGTGTTGGCTGAAAAAAATCGTATTCTATCGCATATCCAGGCCTGAATATCTCAACTGACTCTAACCCATTAACTTTTCTGAGAGCTTTAAGCTGCACTTCCATCGGCAGACTACTTGAAAAACCATTAATATAATATTCAATCGTTTCTGCTCCTTCCGGTTCAATAAAAAGCTGGTGTGCGTTTTTATCTTTAAAAGTAACAATTTTATCTTCCACACTTGGACAATACCGTGGGCCCCTTCCTTTAATTCTTCCGGTGAAAAGCGGACTGAATTCCAGTCCTTTTCTTAGTTCGTCATGAACTTCTTCGTTTGTATGAGTGATGTAACAACTTTTCTGTTCCTTAATTTCCGCTTGGTCATCCAGGTAAGAAAAAGTACGTCCTTCTTCATCTCCTTTCTGTTCTGTCATTGTTGAAAAATCAATAGATCTTCCATCTACCCGTGCGCTTGTTCCGGTTTTCATTCTCCCAACAGAAAAACCAATTTTCTCTAACTGCTCACTTAGTCCCGTTGAAGATTGCTCTCCTGCTCTTCCACCAGTGACATTATTAAAGCCTATGTGCATTAAACCGTTCAAAAATGTACCATTAGTAAGAATAACAGCATCTGCATTAAATCTTGTTCCAAAATCAGTTTCCACACCTACAACGCGTTCTCCATCCAATAGTAATAATGTGGCTTTCTCCTGCCAGATAAAGAGGTTATCAGTATGTTCCAAAACCTTTCTCCATTCTACAGTAAATCTCTGTCTGTCGCACTGAGCCCTGGGACTCCACATAGCCGGTCCTTTGGATCTGTTAAGCATCCTGAATTGTATCATACTTCTGTCAGTTACAATGCCACTCATCCCTCCCAACGCATCAATTTCTCTTACAATCTGACCTTTGGCAATTCCTCCCATTGCCGGATTGCACGACATTTGAGCCAGCTTGGTCATGTCCATTGTAATAAGCAATGTCTTTGCTCCCATTACAGCAGCAGCATGTGCAGCCTCACAACCAGCATGCCCTCCTCCCACAACAATTACCTTATACTTAAAATCCATTTTCCTATTCTTCCATTAAAGCCAGCCAAAAATTTTCCATCTCCCCCATTTGTTTTTTTTGCTCAACGCTTTTATCATCATAACCTACCAGATGCAATACACCATGAATAACTACCCTTAAAACCTCATTATTTAAACTAACATTATAGTTTACTGCGTTTTCAAGAACAGTTTCGATGCTGATGTAAATCTCACCATTAATTACATTTCCCTCATTATAATTAAATGTAATAACATCGGTATTAAAATCATGTTCCAGGAACGTGACATTAATTTCTCTCAATTGCTTATCGCGTGTAATGATAACATTAAGGTCACCTGAAGTTTTGTTCTCTTTCGCGATGACCTTTCCTATGATTCGGACTACTTTTCTCCAGCCTTTAAGTCTGAAATCCGTATCGTCGTAAAATATTCTTACACTCAAGATAAAATATTTTTAAAGCTCATTGTCACAGAATTTCCCTTTTTACTATACTTAATCTTATCTGCCAGATGTGACATTAGAAACACCCCTCTCCCATTTATTGTCTCGATATTTTCAGGCTTTGTAGGATCCGGAATCTTTTCAGGCATGAAGCCAGGTCCTTCATCAGTTACTTTAATTTTAAGTTCTATCGCATTGAAAGATATTTCGATATCGACAATTTTTTCAGGATTTAACCTATTTCCATGTAAAATTGCGTTATTCACCGCTTCCAGTGTTGAAACTAAAATCTTTCCATAACTCTCCTGAGAAACTCCTAATTCGCTTGTAGTTTCATCAATTGCTTTTTCAACAATCCGGATGTTAATTGTCTTGGATTCAATTCTAATTCTTTTATACATGTATGCTTATATGAAATCCTTTATACTGAAAAACAAACCAATTGTTACAAAAATCAAACTATTTTTTTGTAATCCAAGCTTCAGGGTCCACAAAATCATTCTCTAAAGTAATCATAAACTTAAGGATACAATTAAAACTTTCTTTTGGATCTGAATAGACTTCACCAATTTCCTGTTTCGTACTAATTTTATCTCCACGATTAACCCTTACATTAACGAGATTTGTATATACTGAAAAATATTTTCCATGCTTAATAATCACAGTCATATTAGCTCCAGGAATTGGAGAAACCTTAACAACCTCTCCCTGAAAAACGCATCTGACAACCGCTTTTCCGGAACATGTTATCTCTACTCCGATATTCTTTTCTTCAACATACTTTAATATGGCATTTTTATAAGTACCATAATGGCTTGTAATAATTCCCTTTTCAACCGGCCATGGCAGACGCCCTTTGTTTTCTACGAAATTTTCACCAATTAATTTCTGTTCAGGTGTATTTTCTACTCTGATCGCTTTCTTCCTTTCTTCTTCAATAACTTTTGCAATTTCACTTTCAATTTTTTTCGCAATTCTTTTCTTCTCCTCCAGATCTTTTCTTAGTTGCTTCTCTTTGTTGCTTAATGTTTTAACCATCTTTTGTTTCTTTTGTTGTTCAGTTTGCAAAAGATTTTTCTGTTGCTCCTCTCTCGATTTTAAATCTGAAACTTTACTTAAATCATTTTGTAATCTTTCTTTAGTTGATTCAATCTGGCTTTTCAGTTCAAGAATAATTTCAGATTCTCTTCTTCTGAATTTAGTGACCTGCTGAAGATATTTTAGTCGTTTATATCCCTGATTAAAATCTTTAGCCGACAAAATATAGACTAATTCAGGGTTGCTTTTTTGAGTTCTGTAAGAATTAATAACGGCTCTTGCGTAATCATTTTTTAAAACAACCAAATCTCGTTCCATCATTTCAATCGCAACAGTATTGAGGTCTATCCGATCGTTAAGCAGACTAACTTCTTCTCTCATTCCCACTATAACAGATTCTCTAAGAGAAAGTTTTTTACCAATAATTTTTATGGCATTCATACTTTCACTTTTCTCTTTGGCTGTTGTCTTGAGCAAATTATCCACATAAGCAATCTCCTCAAGAGTCTTACTTCTCTTATCCTCCAACTCCCTCTTTGTCTGTGCTTTCAGAAAAGAAAAGAAAATAAAATAAAGTAAAAATGTAGATAATAAATACTTCATGGAAGCTGCAAAATTTCGTATTGTTTCCCGGGAATAAAGTCGATTTTCCCATTCCAGGGTGATTCTAGATTTTTAATCCTGATTTTGATTTTTATCTTTCTTTGCAGATCATTCATTTGTATCAATCCAGGCATAAATCCCGTACTATACTTAAAATAATCGCTATATAATATGGCTATTCCAGCTCTATTCAAGTCATTAATAATTAAGGTTTCCTTAAGTTTTCCTTTCGTGCAATCAATAACATATTTAAGCTTTGTTCCCTGCAAATGTGCATCTATATCCATACGACCATCTATACAATTTGTTATAATATTGTCCTGAGCTGTATCCAATATAAAATCTCCCAAAATTACAGGTATCTCAGAAAATGAAATGCCATATTTTAATTTCATTTTATTCGTTGAACCATAATACATCCTTTTGTTTATTCTGTCATTAACAAGAACCGTATCCCTGTTTAAAAATATTCTTACTCCTTCAATTCCCGTCCTGCTTTTTATACTTATCAGGTATTTATCCGGACTCTCAAACTTTAAACTTCCCAGTAATTTTTCCGATCCCGATTCAGTAATTACCTCTAGTTCTGCTTTCTGAATATAAAAACTGTTTGCTGTAATATTTTGTTTTTCAATGCTTTCTATTAATCTACCATCGTTTAGGCCATTCGATAATCTATAATCGCTTCCTATGTTGTTTTTAAATACCGAACACCCTGCAGTTAATAATATTAATAACCATATAAAATTTACTTTTTGCAATTTTCAATCTCTTTAATTAAGTTGGTTTTTGTAGAATCAAGTTTTAAAGCAATATTCCAGTTTTCAATAGCAGCCTGACATTTTCTTTGTTTTTTCAAGATAAAACCATAATGCTCATGCCAAACAGGATCTTGTTTTTCCCCACTATGTAAAATTGTTTCCATTACTCTAGCCGCCTCCTTTAGTTTTCCTCTCTTATATAATACCCAGGCATAGGTATCTAAATATGTAGTATTAGTGCTCTCTATTTTAACAACTTTCTTAGCCATCTCCTCAGCTTCGTTAAGTTTCATATCTTGTTCAGCGAGGTAGTATGCATAATTATTTAAAACAGTAAGGTCTCCATTATCAGCTTTTATGGCTTCCTCAAAGGTTTCAAATGCTTTAGCGAAGTCCTTCATTCTGTAATAAACATCAGCCCTCATTGTAAGAACTTGCATTTTATAATCTTTATTATCTCCTGCCAGTATTTCAGCCTTTCTTATTTCCTCGAGAGCAATTGGAAATTTTTCCTTCTCAATTGCACCATTTGCATATAATATTTTTGCCAGGAAAGATCTGTTAAATCTGGTAGCACATTCTTCTCCTTTAACAAATAATTGATCATAGTCCTTAAGCTGCAAATACAATAAAAGTAATTTTTCCCATGCATAATAATCATCTGGTTTTTTCTCAATAATCTCATTCAGTCTGGAGACTGCTCCGGATAGATCATTCTGCTTAACAAGTAGTTCCGGCCTGAGAATCAGTATAATATCATCATCTTTATAATTTGATTCTAAAACCATAATGGCAAGAACTAAACTATTTGCTTTCTCCTTAATAAGATCCGGCAAATCTAATAAACGGACTATCAAAGAAATTTTATCTTCTTTCCCAATTTGATTATTTAATATAATCGTATTCAACAGCAGGAATAATTCATCATACGATTTTTCATTTATCAGAAAATCGCAAAATGACATTTGTACCTGGGGGTTGTCAGGATCTCTCTCAATAAGCTGAATATAGACATCGAGGGCTTTTTCATTTTCTCCTTTACCCACATAGATCTCAGCAAGAAGCCCTTTGTAAAGCAATTCTTCAGGGAATTCCTTAATCAGTAAATCAGCTTTAACAAGTGCACCATCAAAATCTCCTGAAGACATCAGGTTTTTTATAGAAGATAATGTTGAAGACTCATTAATTCCGTATTTCTTATCAAATGCATCAAAAAGTGTTTTTGCTTTCTCATAATTTTTATTTTCTGAATAGAGGTTACCAAGAGTTAACTGCAGGTCTTCTTTGTCAGGGAAAAATTCAACAGCCTTCTCATAATAGATAATTGCACTATCCAGATTTTTCTCTTTATAATAGATGTCGGCCAGTGTCATAAGGTACCAAATATTTTTCTGGTCTATATTAACGGCATTCAGGACAAACTTTTTACCATTATTCGTATCTCCGTTTGCCATTACGATCTGAGCCATTTGGTAATAAGCTGCATCGCTTACAGGGTTCAGCTTAATACACTGCTCAAGATATGCAAGTGCATCTCCTCCGTTTCCCATCAGCTTTTGCTTTATTGCTTCCACATAGACATAATTAAATGTGGCCAGATCATAGTTTTTGCCCGTCTTTCGGCTTAATGTTGCCGGCACCAGTTTCTTTCCGCATGAAGCAGCTGAAATTATGACCAGGGCACCTAAAATTAAAAAATAATAAATTCTCTTCATCTCTATATTTTTCCAGTATGGCCAAATCCCCCTTCGCCTCTATCGGTTTCTATAAGATTGTCGACATTAATCCACACTGCTTTTTCATGTTTCGTAATTACCATCTGGCAAATCCTTTCACCGTTACTTATAACAAAATCTTCCTCTGACATATTTATAAGAATAATACAAACTTCTCCCCTATAATCAGAATCTATTGTTCCCGGTGAATTAAGAATAGTTATTCCATTCTTAATAGCTAATCCGCTTCTTGGTCTAATTTGCGCTTCATAACCAACAGGAATCTCGAGAAATAAACCTGTTGGAACTAAAATCCTTGCCATCGGTTTAAGAACAATGTCTTTCTCTAAATTCGCTCTTACGTCCATACCGGCAGAAGCATCAGTAGAATAAGCCGGCAAGCCATGTTTTGATTTGTTTATGACTCTTATTTTCATGTTATCTTGCTAAAACTGACGACAAATATACTTGTAATGCTGCAATCCTCACTTTCAAAAAATAGTTTTGCTAAAAATAACTTAATTTGAAATCTAATATTTATGCGTATCATTCAAAGTTAAATATCTTTGCAGTCAGATTTGCAGAACGTTATTAACCAAATTACAATTTTCATGAACATCTCTTTAAAGAAATCATTAGTACTTCCGGTTCTTCTATTTGTTATGTCATGTAATGCCCCGGGAGGTAACGAGAATTCTGTTATTGTTATCAATACTACACTTGGGGATATTAAAATAAAATTATATGATGGTACTCCGATTCATCGCGACAATATAATTAAGCTCATAAATTCAGGCTTTTATGACGGGGTCTCGTTTCACAGAGTAATTAAAGATTTTATGATACAGACCGGAGATCCGGAAACGAAGTCAGGCAAAAAAGTAAATCTTCCTGATTCTATGAAAACTTATACAATACCCTCAGAATTTAACAATCAGTATTTTCACAAAAAAGGAGCCGTTGCAGCAGCACGGCAGGGTAATGAAACAAATCCTGAAATGCGGTCCTCCGGAACCCAGTTCTATATAGTTCAGGGTGTAAAATTTAATGATTCTGACCTAAATACTGCCGAACTTCGAATTAACAGTAATATCAAGCAAGGCCTGTTCAATAAATTAATTAAAGAAACCGCTGACAGTGTTCGATTATCCGGAAATACAATACCCGATGGCCAGATACAGGAAATTGCATCAGTAAAGATGTTCGAATATCTTACCACACATCCAGATTACAAGATTAGTGAAGATCAAAGGACTGTTTATAAGAGTATTGGTGGTACTCCCAGACTGGATGGTGCCTATACCGTTTTTGGTGAAGTAATTGAAGGGCTGGATGTTGTTGACAAAATTGCTGCGGTAACTACAGACTCGGGTGACAAGCCTGTTACAGACGTAAAAATTCTTAAAATAAAAATTGAAAAATAATAATTCAGTTCTATTCTAAAAACTACATATTAATGCTTCAAAAAATAAGCGATCTATTAAATGAGATCTCAATATTGTCAATAAAAAATCCTGAGGAGCTTGAATCCTTCCGGTTAAAATACCTGAGTAAAAAGGGCATAATATCTGATCTTTTCGAGGATTTCAGGAATGTATCTGTTACAGATAAAAGAGAGGTTGGTCAAAAGCTTAACCTATTAAAGCAGAGCGTACTCGAAAAATACAATTCACTAAAAACCGAGCTCCTGACAACTGAAGATACTTCTTCGGCAATGGATTTGACGCGGCCCTCTTTTCCATTTTCCATTGGTTCCCGACATCCTATTTCTATTGTAAGAAACGAGATAATTGATATTTTTACGCGTCTCGGATTTATAGTTTCGGAGGGACCAGAAATTGAAGATGATGATCATGTTTTCACAAAGTTAAACTTTGCACCCGAACATCCGGCACGCGATATGCAGGATACATTTTACATTTCCAGAATCTCTTCAGAGGACTCCAGTCCGGAGGATATTTTACTGCGAACTCACACATCCTCGGTACAAGTAAGGGTAATGCAGAATCAAAAACCACCAATCCGTACAATATCTCCGGGCAGAGTATTCCGCAATGAAGCTATTTCGGCCAGAGCTCATTGTATTTTCCATCAGGTTGAGGGCTTGTATATAGATGAAAATGTGTCGTTTGCTGATTTAAAACAAACATTACTGTTTTTTGCAAGGGAGATGTTCGGAAAAGAAACTGAGATAAGGCTACGACCCTCTTATTTCCCTTTCACAGAACCCTCTGCAGAAATGGATGTGAGCTGCAAAATATGTGGAGGAAAAGGTTGTAATGTATGCAAATACACCGGGTGGCTTGAAATATTAGGCTGTGGAATGGTTCATCCCAATGTACTTGAATCGTGCAACATTGACAGTCGTAAATATACAGGATTCGCCTTTGGTATGGGTATTGAACGGCTTACAATGCTTAAGTATCAGGTTAACGACTTACGTCTTTATTTCGAAAATGATCTTAGATTTCTTGATCAGTTTAAAACAGCTTTTTAATTAATTTCAATAATATTTTTAAAGTAATCTCTCTAAGTACAACTATATAATAAAGAACAGGAAATGAAACAACAGGATATTCAGGTTCCGCTTTGTGATAAATGTTCCCTGGAATCGGGCTCAATTTTCAAATATCTTACAGCTGATGAAGTTGATATGCTCAATTTTGTAAAGGATTTTCGGCAATATAAACGTGGATCTCTTCTATATCAGGAGGGTAACCGCATAAGTGGTTTCTTTTGTATTAACAACGGAATTATAAAAGTGTTTAAAACCGGGTTTGACGGAAAAGAACAGATAATCCGCTTTGCAAAGAAAGGGGATATTATAGCTTACCGAAGCGTTCTAAGTAATGAATTAGCTTGTACATCAGCTAAGGTTATTGAAGATTGCCAGGTTTGCTTTATTCCTTCTGAAATACTGATATCTTTTATTAAGACCAATTCTGCTTATGCGCTGGAACTGCTGAAGCTTGCATGTCATGAGCTGGGAGAGGCCAATTCCTTTATTACTGATATTGCCCAGAAAACTGTACGCGAACGTCTTGCCGAAGTACTTCTTTTTCTTGTAGATGATTTTGGTCTCGACAAAGAACAGTTCCTTAATATATCTCTTACACGAGAAGAGCTTGCGAATCTTGTAGGAACGGCTACCGAATCGGTTATCAGGTTGTTATCTGAATTCAAATCGGATAAACTTGTTGAGTTAAGCGGCAGAAAAATTAAAATTACTGACAGAAGCGGTCTTGAGAAGATCAGTAATGTGTTTAATTAAAATAAAGTTCCTGGCATATTGTGTCCGAACTGTTTTCCCAGGTGTTTATAAGCATGTTCGGTAGCTTCGCGGCCTCTGGGTGTTCTTTTAAGAAATCCCTCTTTGATAAGAAATGGCTCATAAACTTCCTCGATTGTACCACTTTCTTCTCCAACAGCTGTAGATATGGTAGTTAATCCTACAGGTCCGCCGCCGAATTTATCAATTATGGCAGAAAGAATCCTGTTATCCATTTCATCCAGTCCGTGCTGGTCGATATTTAGGGCTTTGAGTCCATATCGCGTAATTTCAATATCAATTTCTCCTGAACCTTTCACCTGAGCAAAATCTCTCACTCTTCTGAGCAGAGCATTTGCAATTCTTGGAGTTCCCCTGCTTCTTCTGGCAATTTCGACAGCTGCCTCTTCATCAATTTTCACATTTAGAATTCCAGCAGATCTCTTAACAATACCCGTCAATATTTCATGATCATAATATTCCAGATGGAACTTAATCCCAAATCTTGCTCTCAAAGGACTTGTAAGAAGACCTGAACGAGTCGTTGCGCCGATAAGAGTAAAACTATTAAGAGTTAACTGAACAGATCTGGCACTAGGCCCCTTATCGATCATTATATCAATCTGGAAATCTTCCATTGCAGAATAGAGATATTCTTCCACAACAGGGCTCAACCGGTGAATTTCATCGATAAAGAGAACATCGCCCTCCTGAAGATTGGTGAGTAAGCCGGCCAGATCGCCGGGTTTATCCAGAACCGGACCTGATGTAACACGGAGATTGACATGCAACTCGTTGGCGATAATTGTTGCCAGAGTCGTTTTGCCTAGCCCCGGAGGACCGTGTAATAAGACATGATCGAGTGATTCTCCTCTCTGTTTTGCTGCAGTTACAAAAACAACAAGATTTTCAATTACCTGTTTTTGTCCTTTAAAATCATTGAAGCTCAGGGGCCGAAGCTGCTTTTCAAATTCTTTATCTGTAGCCGAAATAATATCTTTTCTGATGTTGATATTTTCTTCCATAAAGCAAAGTTACTATTTAATAAGTTTCGTATCGCTTTCTGGAAGTTTAATCCGGACTCCGTTAATACTAAATTCAGCATCATTTTTATATGCGATAACAAGATATGGAATTCCAGCCTCGTTAAATTTCTTCCATGATTTCTCTCTGATACCCGCCTGATAGTATTGTTCTTCTTTAATATTACCGTTTTCGAAATATAGAATCTGTTTCCCGTCGGGATTACCCTGTACAAAATTTCCTTTAAATTTCAATGTTCCATCAGGGTAGTACGATTTCCACATTCCGTCTTTTAACCCGATGATATATTTTCCTTCCTCAGTACTATTGCCCGACCTAAATTTCCACTCTCCATTCTTCTCTCCATCGGAGTAGCTGCCCTGAGCAATAATTTCACCGGCAGAAGAATATTCAGTGCTCAATCCATCGCGCACTCCCTGAAAATATTCCTCCTCTCTGAGCATTGCGCCATTGTCGTAATACCACTTCCACTGGCCATCTGGGCGGCCATTATTATAAGAACCTGTCTGCTCAACCTTTTCACTTGTGTTGTAAAACTTCCATAAACCAGATCTTCTACTATCTGTATATTGACCTTCTGCCTGAACTTTTCCGTTTGACAAAAGGTCTTTCCATTTTCCATTAAACTTTCCTGCATCATCAACAATTCCTTCAGATAACATTATTCCGTTATCGTTATAAATGAATGAATTAGTAACCTTCCCGTCTTTTCCATATTCCCTGTGAATCCCTACAGGAATTTTATTGCGGTAGGGTCCGCTATAGATTATCTTTCCCTCCTGATCAGTTTTATTTACAATTTCGATATCGGGTTCATCTTCAACTCTTGATTTGACAATCGATCCGTTTTCATATAACATTGTAAGAACCAGTATTCCGCGATTATCATATTCTTTATAATAACCATGTATCAGGTCGTCCTTATATGATTTTTCAGATTTTATTGTTCCTGAAAGATAGAATTCTTTCCAGTCACCCTGTTTTAATCCTTTATTGTCGGTACGATTAATTCTCTCTCTGCTAACAAGATAATCATTATTATACTCGAGAAGTGTTATTACATTTCCATCCTGGTCAAATTCCTTTGATAAACCCTCCTTTTTCCCACTGTTGTACTTTATTGTCTGTTGTATTTTTCCACCCGGAAAGTAAAGAAATGCAGTACCTTCTTTTTTGTCGCCGGCAAAAAGTTCTTTTGACCAGATGTAAACTCCGGTTGACGGGGCCTTTTTGTATTTATAATACCATCCGTTTTTTTTCCCGTAGAGGTAGTTGATTTTCTCAGTAGTATCGCCAGCCTGGTCAAAGAAGACCCATATACTATCAAGCAGAGAATTGGTTCTTTTACCTTCAGATTTTTTTATTCCGGTAACATAATAACTCTTCCATAATCCTTCAGGCATTCCGTTCTTTATTAACCCTTCACCCGAAACAGCTCCATTTGGATATTTAAAAATCTGATACCCATCCTTCAGGGCAATGTTTTCCTGAGCAGAACCAATTTGAAAGATAAACAATGCTATAATGAAAACAATTAATCTTTGCATACTTAAAGACCTAATTTATCAGATATTTCAATCATCCTTTTTATTGGTTTCTGTGCTTTAGCCAGTATATTCATATCAACTAAAATCTCTGGTTTTTCGTCTCTTAAACAATTATATATTTTTTCAATCGTTACAAGCTTCATAAAACTGCATTCACTGCAACCACATGTTGAGTCAATGCCAGGTGCAGGGATGTACTTTTTACCTGGGTTTAACTTTTTCATTTGATGGATAATACCTGCTTCAGTTGCCACAATGTAACAATTTGCAGTGTCTGTTTTTGTAAAATGAAGCAATTCTGAAGTAGAACCAATGAAATCTGCAACCATTCTTACCGGAAGCTCACATTCAGGATGAACAATAATTTTAGCGTCCGGGTTTTCCTTTTTCAACCTCAGAATAGCTTCCAGCGAAAATTCTTCATGAACGTGACATGTTCCATTCCATATAACCATGTCGCGACCTGTTTTATTAAGAACATAGTTTCCCAAGTTCCTGTCGGGGGCAAATAATATTTTTTCATAAGGAGGAAGTGATTCTACAATCTGTACTGCATTTGATGACGTGCAAATTATATCCGATAATGCTTTAATTTCAGCTGTTGTATTAACATAAGAAATTATTGTTCTTCCGGGATTTTCCTTAATAAACTTTTCGAAATCAACTGCTTTGCACGAGTCAGCAAGGGAACAACCGGCATTAACATCAGGCAGCAGAACTTTTTTATCAGGCGCCAATATTTTAGCCGTTTCGGCCATGAATTTAACACCTGCAAAAAGAATTATATCAGCATTGTTAGCGGCAGCTTTTTGGGAAAGAGCAAGACTATCGCCAATAAAATCAGCAATATCCTGAATATCACCAGTTTGATAATAATGTGCAAGAATGATTGCATTTTTTTCAGCTTTCATTCTCTTAATTTCTGAAATATAATATTCTACAGTCTTCTGTTTCATTATAACTTTAAAGATACTTAAGTAATCATATAAACATAATCAATATTGTCCGTCAGACGTTATATCCTTCAGTTTTCCGATTTCTTATTAACAACATAATATTCTTATAAGATTATATAAAATTTATTTATAATAGTAATGATATACTGTTAATACTGTTAATATAAAAATCAGATTTCTGTTGTTATTCTCGTCATTAAATCTGTACTAACATCTTTTCAACACTTCAAAAAACATACCGTTTTTGAGAATCAGCATTTTAGTAAACTAATTAACAGATGTTGATAACAGATTATTAATACAGATAATTGAGCAAAAGTAAAGTTTTTAAGGTTTATTTAAGGTTGATATTTAGACTTTCTTTACTTAAAACTTTATATGCGGTGTTATCAACTTACCTGCTACCAATTAAAATGTTGAAAAGAGACGAGTTTATAGATTTTACTTATATTTTGTTTACAGGTTATTAACATGCTATTTTGATTATGTTCTTTCCGGAAAACAAACCGTGCTATATTTTGTTAGTAGTATATATGAGTAAATTTATAATAAAAGAATATTTTTCTTTTAATAGATCAATTATATTAATTTGCGATCAGTTTTAAAATAATTATTTAAAAGGTAATAATTTGAAAAAGAAAAAGATAGCAATTGCATCTGATCATGCGGGGTATTTTTTAAAAGAAAAAATATTGAATTATCTTATTAGTGAAAAGCATGATGTTAAAGATTTTGGTAGTTCGTCTGCAGAAGCAGTAGATTATGCTGATTTTGGGCATCCTCTTGCAAATGCTGTTTCAGGTGGTGAATATGAACTTGGAATATCTATTTGTGGAACAGGCAATGGAATTAATATGGTAGTTAATAAACATCCCGGAATCAGAGGTGCGTTATGCTGGAACGAGGAAATAAGTCGGTTAGCCAGAGCACATAATGATGCAAATATTTGTGCTTTACCTGCCAGATTTATTTCAGAATCTGAAGCATATCTTATAGTTAAAACATTCATAGAAACTTCATTCGACGGTGGAAGGCACCAGAGAAGAATTGATAAGATTTCTTTAAAAATTTATTAATATGCTTTCAAGCTCATGCAGGTATGGTATAAGATCAGTCATTTATTTAGCAAGTCAGCCACTTTCGAATGGAAAAACAGGTATTAAGCAAATAAGTAAGGACCTTGGTCTTCCTCAACCGTTTCTTGCAAAAATTCTTCAGCAGTTAGCAAAACAAAAAATTCTTAGTTCATCGAAAGGGCCTCATGGAGGGTTCAGTCTGTTAAAAGACCCCCGGAAGATCAGTTTGCTCGATATTGTAAAAACTATTGACGGAGATGATATTTTTACAAATTGTGTAATGCATAAAGGCTCATGCGAATCGAGTGGGGGGAATAAAAAAACCTGTCCGCTTCATGAAGATTATGAAAAAACCAGAAAAGATCTGATTAAATTATTCAGCAAAAAGACGATTTATGAACTAGTTAAAAGGGCAAACAATACCGATCTTATATCTATCTGATCTGATCTTTAATCAATGGCTTAATTTTCAACCATATTAAAATTGAAACAAGGATCCCAACTGAATTAAAAACAACATCGAAAAAACTACAGGTACGGCTGGTAGTAATAGTTGATTGTAAAATTTCCATTAAGATGCCATATGAAAGAGGAATAAGAGCTATAAAAAACAGTCTTGCGGTACTTATTAATGATTTTCTGTTTTCAAAAATAATAACAGACATCAGTCCAAAATACATTCCGAAGTGCACAATTTTATCGGGATAAGGGATGTTAAAGGTGGGGATTTCATTGAATGTGTCGGAACTTGCCAGGCTAAGGTACAAGATGATAAGAGCTACAATGATTGAGAATATATTTTTCTTTAGCATTTTTAATGTTTGTCACAAAAGTAACCGGATTTATTCATAAACTTTGTAAATATTTGTGAAAAACTTTACAACAATAACATTCGAAATTCATTGATTTTGACTTCGTCGAGTTTCGCTTCGGTTCTTCGTTTACTCCGATCTAAATAGGGAGCCAGGTAAAAAAGAATAAATTTAAGACATGGCAGGGATATATGTTCATATACCGTTTTGCAAAAAACTCTGTTTTTATTGCGATTTCTATCACCTGATTTCAACTGAGGATAACACTGCGTTTATAGATGCTCTTCTTCTGGAAGCATCATTGAGACAAGATTATCTGGAGAACGAAACGGTTTCAACAATATATTTTGGCGGAGGCACTCCTTCTGCTTTTTCAATAAAAGAGCTGGGCACTATCCTTAATGAAATAAAAAAGCTTTTCAGAGTAGAAGAAAATTGCGAAATAACTATAGAATTAAATCCCGATGACATAAACTCTGTTTATCTGGAGGGTCTTAGGGAACTAAATTTTAACCGGGTAAGTTTAGGAATTCAATCGTGGCGCGATTCAGATCTCAAAATGCTTAACCGGCGTCACGATTCAGCCCATGCGGCTCAGGCATTAAAAGAAACTTTTGATGCGGGGTTCGAAAATGTATCAATAGACCTTATTTATGGAATTCCGGGTATGAGTGCAGAGGAATGGGCTTTAAATCTAGATCAGGCCTTTTCGTATGATATTAAACACTTGTCGGCATATCATCTTACTCTTGAACCCGGAACAGTATTCGGGAAGATGCTCGAGAAAGGGCTTATTGCCGAAATTGATGAAGATGAGAGCAATATGTTATTTAACATACTTATTGAAAAAGCAGAATCGGCGGGTTTTATTCAATATGAGATTTCAAATTTCGGCAAACCAGGCTATTTCTCTATTCATAATTCAAATTACTGGAAACAGGTAAATTATCTTGGACTGGGTCCTTCGGCACACTCTTTTAACGGATATTCTCGTCAGTGGAATGTGCGCGATGTTAAAGGATATATAAAATTGATCAATACCGGGAAATCATTTTTTGAGAAAGAAGAACTTGACACAAAAGCCAGGTTTAATGAATACATAATGACCTCTCTCAGAACAATGTGGGGCATTGATCTTGAGTATATTGAGGAGACCTTTGAAAAAGAGGGCTATGATTATGTTGTTAACACGGCAGGTAAATTCAAAGATTATGGTATGATGATACAGAACAAAAACAGTCTCGTTCTGACAAACCAGGGGAAGATGATATCAGACAATATTATTTCTGAATTTATGATGGTGGTTAACAGCTGATTACTTTTTCGAAAGCATAAAATTTGTACGTCCGATTATGTTGTCTTCCAGGTAAAGCTCTACACTATAGTTTCCAATAATGAAATCGCCCGTATTATCAAGAAAGATGCACATTTCAACATCCTGATTTATATAATCCACGCTTCTGCTTGCTGAGTATATTATTTTGTTTTTATTATAAGTAAAAAGATTGTCAGGGCTGCTGGTTATTACAAGCGAGTCGGGTCTTATCACCCTCATAAAAACCTCTTTCGGACCGGCTTGTGCCAGTGGGTTCTCACGAAGAGTGAAGCATATTCTGAGCTTATCGAGAAGATTTATTCTTGTTGTTTCCTTTCTTTTTTTATTCAACGAAACAGCCACTATATCTTTAGCCTGAATTACGGAAGCGATCTCAACCTTTGAACTCAATTCCTCTCTAACCTTTGACAGCTCGGTATTTTTGCTTGTTACCTGAGAAATTTGCTGGTGGATTTCGGAATTTTCGGCAACAAGTACTTTATTTCTTGAATTTAGCGAATCGATCTGAACAATATAGCTCTTCATTATTTCCCTCATTGTCGTGATTTCACCTTTATATCTTTTTATTAGCTGAGTGTTTGAAGCATTAACTGACAACAACTGCACAATCCTCGTTTTTTCCTTTAGCATAACCGAATTGAGGCTGTCATTATTAGTTTTTAAGGTGTCGTAAGCGACTACCATAAGTCTCAGTTCATTTGCCAGAGAGTCTTTTTCCTGGGTAAGGGTAGTTTCCATATCAACCATTTTGGTTTTTTGATCGAAATACATAACAATCAGAAAAATCAGGGCTCCTGCCAGAATAATAGAAATTGCTATCATCCCGATAGGAACGCTTTTTTTTGTTGACTGTTGTGACGGGCTATTATTAGTTGTGTCGCTCATATTTTTAATTGTCTTTAAAAGAATTCGTCCGCAAAATTAATAATATCCTGATAATAATAATTGTATCCGATTCAAAGATTAAATTTACAGAACAAAAGAGACAGTATTAATGTTTAATATCTGAACTATGAAATACATTGGTGCACATGTAAGCGCTTCGGGGGGAGTTGATAATGCCCCTTTAAATGCAAACGCAATAGGAGCGAGGGCATTTGCTCTTTTTACAAAAAATCAACGGCAATGGTTTTCCAATCCGCTTTCACTTGCAACTATAAAACTATTCAGGGATAATTGTGAGAAGTATAACTATAAACCTTTTCAGATACTTCCTCACGACAGCTACCTCATTAATATAGGCCATCCTGAAGCCGTGGCACTGGAAAAGTCGAGAGCGGCATTTCTCGATGAAATGCAGCGATGTGAACAATTGGGCCTTGACCGACTCAATTTTCACCCGGGAAGTCACCTGAAGGTGATAAGTGAAGAAGAATGTCTTACCCGTATAGCAGAATCGATAAATATTGTCCTCGACAAGACAAAAGGTGTAACGGCAGTTATTGAGAACACTGCGGGGCAGGGATCAAATGTCGGGTATAAGTTCGAACAGATCAGATTCATAATCGACATGGTTAATGATAAATCGCGTGTTGGTGTTTGTATTGATACGTGTCATGCTTTTACTTCGGGTTATGATGTTAAGACACCCGATGGTTTTAAAAAGACATTTGATAAATTCAGCGAAATTATTGGTTTCCAATATCTTAAAGGAATGCATTTGAATGATTCAAAAAAAGAACTTGGAACAAGAGTTGACAGACACGATAATATAGGAAAGGGGTTTCTGGGGGAAGAAGTGTTCCGTATAGTTGTAAATGATCCGCGTTTCGATAATATGCCTCTTATTCTGGAGACCCCCGAGGAATCATTATGGGAGGAAGAAATTAAAAAGCTGTATCAGATGATTGTTTATAGGCAGACAAACATTAAAGAGAGTTAAGTAATTATTGATTTAACATCAATATGTTTGAGCTTTGCTTTAGTAGCCCTATAACCAATAGAAAATAGCTCTTCGGCTTTTTCAGGATCGAGGATTCCGTAAGTACCTAATTTCAATGGAGCAATAAAAAGATCAAATCTTTTTGCTTTTTCTGTGATTTCTTTTGACATGCTAAGCATGAAAGTTCTTTCAGCAATGCTAATCAGACCGCTTATTTTTTCCATGTAACCCACAGGGTTCACAAACGAACCAATAAGAAAATTGCATTTATTTTCAATTGGACGTAAAGGGAGATTGTCAAGCACCCCACCGTCGACATAGCAAATGCCGTTGATAATAACAGGCTGAAAAAGTACCGGGATGCTCGCGGAAGCAATTATGGGATTGACTAGCTCGCCCTTTGAAAAATATACTGCCTTACCATTATTAAGATCAGTCGCAGTTACATATAAAGGAATTTTCAGTTCTTCAAATGTTTTTGCATGTAAATAGGTTTTCAATATTTTTGTTACTCCGCCAATCTGGAGTAATCCTTCTCTGGGCAAAGTTGGTCGCATAAAGTCAAGCCGGCTGCCGGAGTTCATTATCTTATGGATTTCTTTTGGAGTATTCCCATCAGCATATAATACACCAGCAAGGGCTCCTGCACTTGTTCCGGAAATAACATCAGGAAATATTCCGGCATCATTTAATGCCTGCATAACTCCAAGATGTGCAAATCCACGTGCGCCACCGCCACTTAATACAAGGCCTATTTTATATTTTGCTTTTGACATTTTTATTATTTTGGTCCCTGTTTAGCCGCTCAAAAAATCAACCAGCAATTTAATATTTAGAAACGTAACGATTGCAGTAATAAGCAATAAAACAAAATTCAGGTAGGTACTATTAGCATATTTTCCCATAACCCTTTTTGATGAAGTGAGATATATTTGAATGGCCATAGTGAAAGGAAGCTGGACGCTAAGAAATACCTGCGACAAGATGAGACCTTTGAACGGGTTTCCGATAAAAAAGATAATTATGAGAGCCCCGATCAAAGAGATTAAAACACCAATACGGGAATGGTTATCCTTAATGTCATAGGGCTCTTTATACATTCCTGAAACAATTGAGCCACCGGCCATTCCTGATGTTATTGATGAGGCTACTCCGGCGAAAAGAAGAGCCAGCGCAAATACTATTGAAGCCTTACTTCCCAGCAACGGGACAAGAAGTTTTTCGGCCTGTTGAAGTTCCTCAACCTTTTGTCCGGTTTTAAAAAACGTGGCAGCGGCCAGAATAATCATAGCGCTATTGATTGCCCATCCGATAATCATCGAAAACAAAGTATCGGCAAATTCAAATTTAAGTTGCTTTTTAATCACTTTTTCATCCTGAAGATTCCATTGGCGGCTTTGTATTACTTCTGAATGTAAAAACAGATTGTGTGGCATAACGACTGCACCAAGAACACTCATAAGCAGCAATATAGATCCTTCAGGAATACTGGGCTTTACCCAGGATATTCCTACCGCAACCCAATCTACATCAACAAGAAAGAGTTCATATAAAAAGGATATTCCTATTATTGATACGAAACCAATGATCCACCTCTCAATTTTTTTGTAAGAATTTGTGAATAACATAATTATAACAAAAACAGTTACCAGAACTGCACCAATATTTATCGGGATATTAAAAAGCATATTTAAGGCTATTGCGCCACCCAGAATTTCAGCCAGCGAGGTTGATACAGAAGCAAGCACTGCAAAAGAGAGAATAGCTTTTGAGATCTTTGGATGAATATATATCGTAGCGGCTTCAGAAAGGCAGAGTCCGGTTACTATACCCAAATGTGCTACGTTATGCTGCAGTACGATAAGCATAATTGTTGACAAAGAAACAATCCATAGAAGGGTGTAGCCAAATTCAGAACCTGTTGCAATATTTGCTGCCCAGTTGCCAGGATCGATAAAGCCAACAGTTACCAACAAACCCGGACCAATATATTTGAAAATATCGAGCGCTCCGTAAGAGGGAGTGTGATCCTTTCTCTTCAGATCTTTTAATAAACCACCAGGACTGAGTAGATTTTTGATATTCAACATACTGAAAATGAACAAATCATATTGAACCTGTAAAACGAACAAGATAAGTATAGCAAAGATAAACAAAGCAACTGAAAATAATCACAGTCAGATCATCACCTGAAAATTGAAGAAAATTAATAAATTTGTGTAGGAGATTCCCGGGAGTCATAAATTAATACAGAAATATATGCAATTCATGCTTATTGGATATGATGGCACCGATGAAGGGGCAATGAAAAGAAGGTTAAAGGTACGTGAAGCACATCTCGAAAATATTGCGGTGCTTAAAAAGTGTGGAGGATGCCTTTTCGGAGGGGCTATTCTCAGCGACGAAGGTAAAATGATAGGATCTGTAATTGTATATGATTTTCCTGACCGGAAGTCGCTGGATGAGAAGCTGAAGGAGGAGGTATATATTTCCGGAGGCGTATGGGAAAAGATAGAAATTAAACCGTTTCGGATAGCTAAGATATAACACATGAGAGCAATTATAACAGGAGCTACCGGATTAGTAGGAAATCTGATATTAAAAGAAGTTCTGAAAGATAACGATTTTTCCGAAGTGAGGATCTTTGTAAGGAAACCTACTGGGATAATCAACCCCAAACTCATAGAAATTGTAAGTCCTCTGATTGAAATTGATTCTTTAAGTAGTGAAATTAAAGGGGACGTGTTGTTTAATGCTTTGGGAACCACAATAAAGAAAGCCGGAAGCCAGGCAGAACAACAAAGGATCGACAGGGATTTGCCGATCAGCTTCGCCAGAATTGCTTCAAAAAACGGTGTTAAAATTATGCTGAATATTTCAAGTGTCGGGGCAAATCTGAAAGGCGGATTCTATCTGAGGACTAAAGCTGAGATGGAAGCCGGAACGGAAAAATTCTTCCCGCAGAATACTTTCCATTTCAGGCCGGGTTTTCTTGTGGGAGAGAGAAAGGAGTTCAGGTTGGCAGAAAAAATTGCTTTTGGTGTTATGAAACTGATGGATCCTGTTTTGAAGGGATCTTCACAAAAGTACCGGGGTATGCCGGCAGACAAGCTCGCAAAAGCAATGATTTATGTAAGTAAAAACCCTTCCGGGAAACCGCCTGTTTTATATTTTCCTGAGATTATGCAGTATGCAGTAAGGTCAATGACGGAACCACCACTAGTCTAAGTAAGTACATTACCGGTCCTTAGAGAAGCGTCTCCGGTTACTTTTTCCCTACTCCAAGATTGATGTAACAGGGAGCTGTTGGATCGCATGTTATAGTCCCATCCGGTTTATAGATCAGCTCCTGCACATATACAGCCGACCCTCTCATATTCAATCGTGGGGGAATACTGCTGAAGTAGAAAAGATATGCATGTCCGTTTGAGATCTCTATATCGGCATGGTTTCCCCTGCTTCCCTCAACCATATTCACTCTCCTTTGAGCCTGCGTGTTGCCTCCGGCTCCCTGTGGTGGAGCAGGAGCGGGGTTGTCAGCCATTACCGGGATGCCAGCAATCAGGTACTCTTCCTGTTTGGTCCATTTCAGTGCATCGTCGGAGCTGTAAACTGAAAGTCCTTTCCACTCATCTACTATCATAAAGTATTTACCATGCCAGAAAATGACATTCGGGCCCTCGCCCACAGCACCGAGGTCGACCTTCCCCTTATCGGTCCACTTATACAGGTCGGGGCTTTCGGCATAATAGATTGATTTATTGTCAACCTCGTTATTGTACCACATTCTCCAGGTTCCGTTGGGAAGTTGTATGACGCATGCATCGATAACTTTCTGAACAGCAAGTTTAAGTACCGACTGTGTGGTCCAGCTGATACCATCATTACTTGTGAGGTGAACAATATCGCGAGGATGGTCCCAGGTATCGAAAATACCAGGGACATAAGTCAGATACATGTGGTAAGTGCCTTTATATTCGATTATTTCAGGAGCCCAGTATGTTGGGTTCTCATCGGGGTGATAATCGATATTGCAGTTGCCGATATATTTCCAGGTTGCACCGCCATCGGATGAGGCTGCAATCCCTATTGGTGAGCCGTGAACGGATTCGGTACCTTTCAAACCTGCAACATTTGATCGGCGACTTGTATAATACATATACCACTGTTTGGTGTTGTAATTATAGCAGACCATCGGGTCGGTCGAACCATTATATACCGGGTCGATATAGAGAGGCCTATCAGCCAGATTGTAATTTACACCTTCTCGGATGATAGTCTTTGGTATATCCTGTGCGATGGATATGAACCCCGGAAGAAGTGACATTAAAATCACGGTTAAAAGTTTATTTATTCGCATATTAATATAATTATTGTCGGAAATTATAAAAAAAGTCGGACCCTCTTACCTAAAAGCGGTTATATTATTAAAAATGAAAAGCTTTAATAAATAGAAACTTGAATTAATAACTTTAACATATTGAATTTGGGATTTAATATTTTTGTAAATAGCATCGCTATTTGAGGATAAATTTAGCCAACACAAATAAATTTTAAATGAACGCTGAAAGTCAGTCAGGAGAAAAACCAAAGAAAAGTAATTTCCGTTGGGTTATAGTAAGCTTACTTTTTTTTGCAACAGCAATAAATTATGCAGATCGTACAGTACTTTCTATTGCAGGGCCGGCATTGGCCAAGAGTTTAGGGTTGGATTCCGTGTCAATGGGATATATATTTTCGGCATTTGGATGGTCGTATGTCCTTTCACAACTTCCCGGAGGTTGGCTGTTAGACCGTTTTGGATCGAGAAAAGTATATGCAATAAGCCTTTTTGCCTGGTCTTTTTTCACATTTATAACAGGCTTTACAGGTTTTCTGGTTGGGTTTTCGGCGGTTATCGTTCTGTTTGTCTTAAGACTTCTTGTAGGTGTCGGTGAAGCTCCTGCATTTCCTGCAAACAGCAGAATTTCTGTTGCCTGGTTCCCTACTAAAGAAACCGGCACGGCAGCAGCAATATTTAATTCAGCACAATACTTTGCAACAGTGCTCTTTGCTCCATTATTAGGATATATCGTTCATACTTATGGATGGAGGTATTCTTTTCACTTTATGGGTATAGTAGGATTTGTTTTCCTGATTTTCTTTCTAAAGTTTGTCCAGGCCCCCAAAAAATCAAAATACATTAATCAGGCAGAGCTGGACTATATTACAGAAGGAGGAGCAATTGTTGAGATGGATAATTTGGCGAAAGACAAAAAGAATGAGGTTGCAAAATGGAGCTTTCTGCCCCAGCTTTTAAAAAGCCGTATGTTTATAGGCATTTACATTGCTCAATACTGCATAAATGCGATAACATTTTTCTTTATTACATGGTTTCCGGTTTATCTGGTTCAGGAACGCGGAATGTCTATTCTCAAGGCAGGGATAGTTTCTGTTTTGCCTGCAATATTTGGTTTTGCAGGAGGTAACCTGGGAGGAATTTTTTCGGATTCTTTGCTTAAAAAAGGAGTCTCTCTTTCTTATGCAAGAAAATTGCCTGTTGTTGTCGGGATGTTAATATCAATGAGTATGGTTTTATGCAATTATACCAATGTTGAATGGTTAGTAGTTGCCATTATGGCATTATCCTATTTTGGCAAAGGTATTGGAGCTCTTGGATGGGCAGTAAATGCCGATACAGCGCCAAAAGAGATTGCAGGACTTAGTGGTTCTGTGTTTAATACATTTGGGAATCTTTCAAGTATTGTCACCCCAATAGCAATCGGTTACATAATTAAAGCAACAGGGTCATTTAGTATGGCTTTGGTATTCATAAGTGTTCATGCGTTAGTTGCTATTATCAGTTATGTTTTTATTGTTGGGGATATTCATCGTTTCGAACTTGATAAATAATAATATGGAAAAGAAAACAGGATTTGCACCAAAAGGAATAATCCCGGCAGTAATAACCCCGCTCACCAATGATGGGAAGTTTAACGAAAAAGCCATGCGCAAATTGTTAAATTATCTGATTGACGGAGGTGTCCATGGTTTGTTCGTTGTTGGGACAACGGGTGAATTTTATGGACTGACACCCGAAGAAAAGCGCGATATTTTCAAGATTGCAATGGATGAGACTAAAGGAAGGGTCCCTGTTTATGCCGGAACAAACGGTATTACAACCCGCGAGACTGTGATGTTGACCCAAATAGCAGAAGAATGCAAGGTAGATGCAGTTTCTATCCTGACCCCAATGTTTGTTACACCTACTCAGGACCAACTGATTAAGCACTACCAGACAGTTGCAGAAAATACAAGTCTCCCTGTAATAATGTACAATAATCCGCCAAAAACATCAGTGAGCCTTACCCCGGCAACTGTTGCAAAACTGGCAGAAGTCCCTAATATTGTTGGCATTAAGGATTCCTCCGGCGATTTGACAGTGACTGCCGAATATATTCGCTTAACTCAGCACATTAGAGATTTTTCGGTATTAATGGGGCGCGATACACTAATATATGGTGCGCTTTGCTACGGAGCCACCGGCTCAATTGCTTCGTGCGCCAACGTTGCTCCCGGGTTATGCGTAGATATTTATGAAAAGTTCATTGCCGGTGATTTAAAAGGTTCCCTGAAGGCACAGTTCTCCTTAGCCCCGCTCAGGATAGCATTTACTCTCGGTACATTTCCCGCCGTAATTAAGGAATCACTTAACTTATTGGGTATTGAAGCCGGGCCATGCATGGAACCGGCCGGACCAATGACAGGTGATGAAAGGACAAAGCTAAGGAAAGTGCTTGTCGATATGGGATTATTGAAATAAAAAATAGTGTTTGTTGAGGGAAGGGTTAAGTTTTATCATTAGAACAATAGAGAATGTCGGAGAAACCAATAATTGTTAAAACGGCGAAAGCAGATAACGTTGGGATTGTGGCCAATCTTAACGGATTACCAAAGGGGACACTTCTTGATGATGGTACTCTGCTATCTGAAAATGTTCCAATCGGGCATAAAATAGCTTTATGTGATATCAGGGAAGGCGGTACAATTATCAGATACAACCAGATAATCGGCTATGCAAACAAACTGATCATACGTGGTGAATGGGTACGGGAATCAATGGTTTCACTTCCGCAACCACCAGATCTGGATTCAATACCATTAAAGGATAATCCGATGCCTGCCCCGGAACCCCTGGAAGGGTATACATTTACAGGCTTTCGCAATCCTGACGGAAGCGTAGGGACAAAAAATATATTAGGGATTACAATCAGCGTCAATTGTGTAACCGGTTTTGCCAGTCATATTGCCGAACGGATAAAAAAAGAATTACTACAGAAGTATCCCAATGTGGATGATGTTATTCCTTTAAATCATACCTATGGATGTGGAGTGGCTATTAATGCACCCGGGGCAGTTATTCCGATAAGGACAATAAAAAACATTGCCAGGAATCCGAATTTTGGGGGCAATATTCTGATTATTGGACTTGGATGCGAGAAATTGCTACCTGATAAACTTCTTCCGCAGAAAGATCAATCAATGGACAATCAATCGAATTGCCTTTCAAATGTTATGACAATGCAGGATGAGTCGTATAATGGATTTCATGAAATGGCAGAGGGGGTAATGATATTAGCCGAAGAGCACCTGAAAGTACTTAACAAACGGAAAAGAGAAGTTTTTCCCGCCTCGGAGTTAATAGTTGGCATGCAGTGTGGAGGAAGTGATGCCTTTTCGGGAATTACTTCAAATCCTGTAGCGGGATTTGCTGCCGATTTAATTGTTCGGGCAGGGGGAAGCGTTATGTTTTCTGAAGTAACAGAAGTGAGGGATGCTGCTCATTTATTGGTTCCAAGAACTACAAATTCTTCAGTTGGACAAGCCCTTATAAATGAAATGAAATGGTACGATGAATACCTTTTAAAAGGTGAAGCTGACAGGAGTGCCAACCCGACACCCGGAAATAAAGAAGGAGGATTAAGTAATATAGTCGAAAAAGCTCTCGGATCAGTTGCAAAATCAGGAACCAGCCCTATTGTAGATGTACTGGCTCCCGGCGAGAAAATCAGACAAAAAGGATTAACATTTGCGGCAACACCCGCAAGCGATTTTGTATGTGGCACATTACAGATAGCAGCCGGGATGAACATACATGTTTTTATGACCGGCCGGGGAACTCCGTATGGATTATCTATGGTTCCGGTAATTAAAGTAGGATCTAATTCGAAGCTGAGTAACCGTTGGTTCGATTTGATTGATCTTGATGCCGGACAGGTAGCGTTGGGACAAAAAACAATTGAAGAAATGGGGTGGGAGCTTTTCCAGTTGATTTTAGATGTTGCCAGTGGTGAAAAACAAGTTGCCTGTGATAAATTAGGATTACATAACGATTTGGTATTGTTTAACCCGGGGCCCATAACCTGATCCTGAGAAAAAATCCGATCTATGGCTAATCAAAGAAATTTGGTCAGAACACTAGGCTTAAGCTATGTTATCATTTTTGTGGTTGCAAACATTATCGGATCTGGTGTATATAAAAAGATCGCTCCGATGGCTACCGAACTTCACTCTTCGGTGTGGATACTTCTGGCATGGGTTGTTGCAGGGATTATCACCATTTTTGGCGCCTTATGCAACGCTGAAGTAGCCGGATTACTGGCCGATACAGGTGGAGAATTTGTCTACTTAAAAAAAATATACAATCGTTTTTTCGCATTCTTATATGGCTGGTCGTTATTTACAGTCATCCAAACTGCAACAATTTCCTCATTGGCCTGGGTTTTTGCACAATCGTTGAACAATATTATACCTATACCACAGATTTTTCCTTCCCTTCAAAATTTAACCATAGGAGGTGTATTTTATCCTTTCCAGGACTTTGGAATCAAACTAACTGCTATTCTGCTAATTTTACTTTTAACGAACCTTAATATTTCGGGGTTAAAAAGTGGGGTATGGGTCAGCAAAGCCATCCTTGGCCTGGTATTCATCGGGCTTTTTATGATTGTTATCTTCGGGTTGACCAGCAATGTTGTAAAGCCTGTAAATTTCATGCATGTTAGTGATTTAACAAGTGGAGCAGTTACATTCTCCTCTTTTTTCACGGCAATGCTTGCAGCTTTTTGGGCATATCAGGGATGGGTTTCAGTCGGATTCATTGGTGGCGAAGTAAAAGATGCAACACGAAACATCCCGAAAGGAATAGTGATCGGTGTTTTTATAGTGATAATTATTTACCTGCTGGTAAATGTAACATATCTCTCTCTTTTGTCTATTCCTCAACTGGAACAGATTCATTCATCAGGCAATCAGATTGCTGCTGTTGAGGCAGTAAGAAGTTTCTGGGGAACAGGAGGAGTGATGTTTATATCTTTGCTGATACTCCTGACTACTTTAGGATGCACCAATGCCAGTATTCTCACAGGCGCCCGTCCCTATTATGCGATGGCCTGCGACCGGCTTTTCTTTCCCGGTATCGGAAAACTGAACAAGACCAATGTTCCCGGTAACTCGCTGTTGTGGCAGGGACTTTGGGCTTCGGTGCTGGTTCTGTCCGGGAGTTTCGACCAGTTGACCGACATGCTAATTTTCGCTGTATTTATATTTTACGGAGCCACAACCCTGGGTGTATTTATTTTGCGCCGCAGGATGCCCGATGCTTACCGTCCTTATAAAGTCTGGGGATATCCGTTTGTCCCGGCAATTTTCATCATCTTTTGTATATGTTTGGTTTTCAATACAATTATTACCAGACCTCGCGAGGCAGCTATAGGGATAACCCTGATTTTATCAGGTATTCCGGTGTTCTATTTACTGCACCTAAAATATTCAAAAAGAAATGATAAAGAAATGAAGAAGGAAAATATCGATAAGTAAGAAGATTCGGGAGCAGAAGTATTTAAATATTAGATGATTTCAAACAATTAAATTATTTTGATGGCTCAATCATATTCATACGAAACCCTTTCTCAGGAGCTGCAAACTTTGCAAAAACAGCTTGTACCTGATAAACGTGTGGCTATTCTCGAAATTGAATTAAAAGATACACTTCAACCCAACATTACCATATCCGGTGTAACCGACCTGCCAGATGCGAAGGCGAAAATCATACAATTTCTGACTGGTAAAAAAGTTTCATTCATTGATTCTATCAGGCTTTTACCCGATGCTTCGGTGGGCGATAAAATATGGGCACTGGCAACGCTGTCGGTATCGAACATACGTGCCTTACCCGATGATTCTTCTGAACTGGTTTCGCAGGCAATGATGGGAACCCCGTTAAAAGTATTGGACTACAACAATAAATGGTACCGGATACAATCACCCGAAAAATACATTGGTTGGATGGATAGAAGCGGATTGCAGCAGTTAACTGCAGTAGAGATGGAAGACTGGAGAAACGCAGATCGGTACTTATATCATAATCTTTCGGGCTATGGTTATGATGTTCCGACTTTAAAAGGCGACATCATAACCGATCTTGTCGTTGGCGACCTTTTCGAAGTTGAATCAGAAGTTAAGGGATTTTTAAAAATTAAGATTCCGGATGGGCGTACAGGATATGTTAAAAAGTCCGGCTGTATTTCATTTGATGACTGGAGCAATTCAGAACCAAATTTTAAGTCTCTCCTGACGGTTGCGAGGCAAATGATGGGATCTCCTTATTTGTGGGGAGGAGCTTCAGGCAAAGCGGTCGATTGTTCAGGTTTTGTAAAGCTTGTTTATTACGCTCAGGGAATCATTCTTGCCCGTGATGCATCGCAGCAAGCCAGGTATGGTGAACCGATTGATTTCAACAACATGAACAACCTGCAACCGGGCGATCTGCTCTTTTTCGGAAGTTCAGCACAACGTATCAGCCATGTGGGCATTTACCAGGAGAAAGGAAATTTCATTCATTCCTCAGGAAGAGTGCACATAAGCAGTATTGATCCAGGTGATCCGAAATACGTAGTTGACCGGAAAACCCAGGCTGCCTGCAGAATCCTGAATTCACTGAATACCGAAGGAATTATAAGAGTGAAAGATCATCCATGGTATAACGATAAACCATAACTAATTAATTTATGGAAACAGACCCCCGCGATTTTCTGCGAACAACCCGATTGGAATCGCGGTTTTTTGGTATTATCGTGCTTTTACTATTCAGTTTCTTAGTGTCGTGCGGTGATAATCAGACCGGTAAGAAAGGATTGGTGTTTTCCGAAAAAACAAAATCGGAAACAAAGGTTGAGACATCAGATGAATATAATCCGGTTAATGTCCTGTTGGTTTTGCCCGGAAATCCAACTCCGGATGAAGGCTTTCGCATTCTTGCAACAGGTGGAAGAAACATCGCAAAAGCGAAGATCATAGTCAGCGGACCGTCGGGTAAATTAGAATCACTGAATAGTAAAACCGGAGAGGAATTACCATTTTGGCGTATAGATGATTTTTCCGGAAGTTCTGCAGGTAAATATAAGGCTATCCTGATTGTGGATAATAATGAGGTCAGTAATCTGGAGTTCGTGATTTCTCCAGAGAAAGTGACGCCCTCTAACAGTGTAGTATGGAAGACTACCCGAGGTTGGGATAGCGGAATGGAGACGATCTATTCTTCCTGGATAAGCGCTTTGTTTCAGGGTTGCGACGAGCAGTCTTCATGGTCAGCTCTGCACGAGGTAACCCGGAATAAGGATCGTAATTTCCTTTACAACTACCTCTCGCTTGGAGAAGATGGCCCTGATGGGAAAAACAGTGTTATTATGGAACCTGACTGTGCAGATAATCCTTTTTTTCTAAGGGCTTATTTTGCATGGAAACTGGGACTCCCGTTTGGGTATCATATATGCGACAGAGGTTATGTAGGACGCAATCCCCAAACAGGTCAATGGATCACCAATGAATCGTCATCTTCAAAAAACAATCCGGTACTGGCATTCAATTCTTTTTTGCGTTCGGTAATGAATGGTGTCCATTCGGGTACGGCGCGAACATCTCTTGATAACGAAAAATCAGACTATTATCCTGTATCACTTGAGCGGGGAGCCCTGCGTCCGGGTGCCATTTATGCTGATCCTTATGGGCACACGCTGATTCTTGTAGGCTGGATACCACAAACCAAAGACCATCCGGGACGGCTTCTCTCAGTAGATGCCCAACCCGATAAAACGATAGCAATCAAACGGTTTTGGAAAGGGAATTTTCTTTTTAACACTACTGAAGTGGTCGGAGAACCCGGATTTAAAGCTTTTCGTCCCATTTCATTTGATAATGCCAAGGCATATCTGATTCCAAACGAAGCACTGAAAGCATCAGCCGGTTTTGCACCTTTTTCGTTACAGCAGCGAAAAATGGCTAGTAATGTTTTCTATCATACGATGGAACGAATAATCAATCCGGAGCCGCTTGAACCTGAGGCGGCATTGATGGACCTGATCCAGGCACTTCATGAGCAATTATTGGTGCGAGTCAAGTCGGTGGCTAACGGAGAAGAATATTTCAAATCGAATCCGGGAACGGTGATTTCTATGCCTTCAAATGCTAATGGCATATTTCTGGCTGGGGGGCAATGGGAAAATTTTTCAACACCGAACCGCGATTTAAGACTTCTTATTGCTATTGATGCAGTGCTTGGGTTCCCTGAAAGAGTTGCCGGTTCACCCGACGACTTTAAAATCTCAATATTTAATTCTCAGGAGAATATTAAGGAAAAGCTTCAATCACTCCTTACTAAAAAGGTTTCAGAACTTACAATAAGTTATAATCGTTCAGATGGTTCATCTCAGGTTCTGACTGTAGCGGAAATCCTTAAAAGAAGAGAAGCCTTTGAGATGGCTTATAATCCTAACGACGGAGTTGAAATTCGCTGGGGGGCACCTGTGAATAGTAACGAGAGGGCAACATGCCGCCGTCAGGCTCCAACAAACCAGCTAAGAACCATGCAATCTGTACGAAAATGGTTTAATAAGAGGTTGCATCCGCCAACTTAAAACCTCCTCGCCAGGAATCCGGACAAAGGGGGCATCCCTGGCCTTTTCGTTTTAATGGTCCGAAGCAACAAGTTAACCTTTGTTAATAACATCAGGCAGAGTTTGAAAATAATTTGAAATGGTTACTTTTAACCGAAGGCCCCAAACTAAAAAAAATAATATGAAAAAGATTAAATTACTGATGCTAATTCTCAGTGTGGTGTTTTGTGCCGGATCTTCTGCCGCAACATCAATTGTCAATCTACGCACCGAGTATCTGGATACCCCGATAGGTATTGACGAAGCCCAGCCCCGCTTTAGCTGGCAAATGTCTTCTGACCTTATAGGTGCCACACAGAATGCCTACCGAATTGTAGTCGCTGCTGATGAAGCGAAGCTCAAATCGGGCGAATATGTTTATGATTCAGGCAAAACCCTTTCAGACCTTTCTCTCGGAGTTGTATACCGTGGCAAAGTCCTGAAGCCCTCTACCCGCTATTTTTGGAAGGTGCAGGTGTGGGACGAAAAGGGAAACATCATTGAATCTGCCCCTTCATGGTTTGAAACGGGCCTTGTGGGCACGGGCTGGACCAGGGCGCAATGGATTGGCTCAACCGAGGTTCTGGTGTCGAAATACCGGACATTTTTCATCGTTGACTTCGATCTCGAAATACCTAAGGGCAGTAACCGCGCAGATTTTGTGTATAGTCATAAAGATGCCTCCAACTATATCTCGGTGGAGGTCAACCTGAACGGAACCGATAAAGCTCAGTTTATCATCCGCCATGTAGTAGAGGGTGTTGAAAAAGAAGATCTCGTCCAGGACATATCCAATATCATCACTCCGGAGAACAAGAATGCTATCCATCGTGTACACCTTAAGGTCACCACGCCCGGCTACCACCTGATGTCCTTTCTCACACCATCCATCGATGGGGTACTTATCCGAAACACTTCTGCTCCGACTACCGGTCGCGGTGGCGCCGGAAGCATTACCATAAATCCTTATCCCAACGGGGAACGTGTTCACGACTATGCCCGTCTCCACTCCATAGGGTTTAAGCAACCTAAGGGCGAGAAGGCTGTTTTCTCGAATATCCGTCTCAGCGAAGACAACTGGAATACCACACTGTATGTCGATCCTGTTCAAAAGCATGAAGTTACCGGCACTGGCGAAACTGAGGTATGGGAACCCTACGGCCACACTTCGGCCCCTATGCTTCGCAAGAGCGTCAATATCGAAAAGCCTGTTAAGTCGGCCACCTTGTATGTTACGGCCCGCGGTATCTATGAATTTTATATCAACGGTGCCAGAGTTAGCAACGACTACTTTAATCCAGGTTGGACCGACTACCGCTTTCGCATCATGTACAATGCCTACGACATTAAACCGATGTTGAAAACGGGCTCCAACGGGTTCGGTGCCATTTTGGGTACAGGCTGGTACAGCGACCTCAATATTTTTACCGCTAGTTTTGTAGATCAGTACGGGATCCGCCAATCACTGCTGGCAAAAATTCTGATTACATACGAAGACGGCACTTCGCAAATTGTGGTTACCGATCCTTCCTGGAAATGTTACAACTATGGCCCTGTTACCCGCAACGGCTTTCAGTTCGGCGAGGATTACGATGCCCGCAAAGAGACAGATGGCTGGGCCACAGGAGATTTCAACGACGCTTCATGGGTTCCTGCTACCATTTTCGATCGTCCTGCAGCTAATGTGCTCATACAATCTTATGTGGGACTTCCCATCCAAAACAATATCACTCTGACGGCTAAATCGGTAACCGAACCCATTAAAGGAACATACGTGTATGATCTGGGCCAAAATATCGTGGGTATTCCACGTCTCGAGAACATGAAGGGCAAGTCGGGTCAGACGATCAATATCCGGTTCGGCGAGATGACCTACCCCGATATCATCCCGACGGCTCCCGTAGCTCCCTACACTATTTCGATTTACCAAAAGATGAAGGGTCAGGTTTATGTCGAAAACTACCGTGGTGCCATCTCCATCGACAACTATATCATGCGTGGCAAGCCAGAGGGTGAAACCTACCAACCGTTGTTTACCCAACACGGGTTCCGGTATATTTCCATTACGGGCCTCGATGCTCCACTCCCGATAGAGAGGGTGAAGGGAATTGTCCTTGAGTCAATAGGCGTGGCTACGAGCAACTATAACACTTCCAATCAGAACGTTAATCGCTTGTTCCAGAATGTATTATGGGGACAGCGCGGCAATTTCCTCTCGGTCCCTACCGACTGCCCTCAGCGTGACGAGCGGCAGGGATGGACCGGTGATGCGCAAGTATTTGCCCGCGCAGCCACCTACTATAGCCCCTATGTTGGTCAATTCTACGACCGTTGGTTGTACTCCATGCGCGATGACCAGAACTTCGATGGCAGCTATTTCAATTATTATCCCAACATGGGTAGTGTTCCCTATGGTGCATCCAAGGAATCGGGTGCAGGCTCTATGGGTTGGATGGAGGCCGGAATCATCGTTCCGTGGCAGGTGTACCAGCAATTTGGCGACGATGGGATCCTTCGTCAACACTACACTTCGATGTTGAGCTATATGAACTATCTGGAGCTTAAGGCTGTCGATTATATTCAATTGAATGGAGGTGGTCTGGGCGACCATCTTGCCCTCGAGCCTACCAACATTCCGTTGGTGCATACTGCCTATTATGCCTATGATGCCTGGATGATGGAACGCATTGCCAAACGTCTTGGATATAAAGAGGACGAACAGCGCTTTGCCACGTTGTATAAAAATATCAAAAAGGCCTTTAACGAAAAGTACGTTAACAAAGAAGGGGTTACCGTAGCACCCTATGCTCCTTCCAGATTTGGCCCCGCTGCTCCTGTTGCTGCCGGCACAACCCCTCCGGTAGCCGGTGAACTGCGCCCCGTTGACACCCAGACTTCATACATCGTTCCCCTACAGGCCGATCTGTTCAACGATGATGTAAAACAACTGGCGGTGGATAATCTGGTGAAGAATATTGTAGCACACAAAAACACCCTTACGACGGGATTTGTCGGTACTCCTTATCTGAATCTTGTGTTATCCAACAATGGGCGCGATGATGTTGCCTATACCCTGTTCGAGCAAACAGCCTATCCGTCATGGCTCTATCCTGTGACTCAGGGGGCTACCACCATGTGGGAGCGCTGGAACTCCTATACTATCGAAAACGGTTTCGGCCCTGTTGATATGAATTCCTTCAACCACTACGCATACGGCGCCATTGGGGAGTGGATGTTCTCACATTCCCTGGGTATTCAGCGCGACGAAGACATCCCGGGATATAAACATATTATTCTTCAGCCCAAGGTGGGAGGCGAGATGAAGTTCGCCAACGGATACTTTGAATCGCCTTACGGTAAGATTTCGAGCGGTTGGGAGAAGACAACGTCGGGAGGCTATATCTATCGCGTTACCGTTCCTGCCAACACAACCGCATCGCTTTCACTTGTAGCTCCATCGGTGAAGAGTGTTTCGGTATTGAAAGGTAAGGACGGAGTAGAACCGATGAAATTTTCAAATGGGAAAGTGACGTCCAACCTGAAATCGGGCACTTACGAATTCGAGGTCAGGAAGTAGAGCACATATCTACTTTCTTCCTAAGGAAAGCGAGGGGCGCTATTAACGGCTTCGTTGTATATTATTTGCTTAACCGCTTCCCTGTACATACTCAGGCTTTGGGCCTTTTTAATTTTTTTAAGACCTTTTGGTGAGAGGGGAAATGATTGAATAAAGAACTCCCAGAAAGAATACATTTTCATCAGAAGATGTTTTCGTCCCGATAATGCCTCTTCATAGGAAGAGAAGAGGGTATCATGAAAAGAGTTAAATACTTCGTATCTTTTTTCAGGATAGACAGGATTATCCGCTTTAATCATAGCGGGTAAAAAGGGATCAGCAATCAGACCTCTGCCTATCATCCAATGATTGATGGTTGGGAAACGCTCTTTCATTTCCCGAAAGCTCTGAACGGAAGTAATATCACCATTATAAAAAATTTTATGAGAGGTTTGCCCGAGGCACTCTTCAAAGGCTTTAAGATCAACATCTCCCCTGTATAGCTGCTTTCCGATTCGAGGGTGTATTGTTATATTTGCCAGCCGGTATCTCTCCAGCACAGGTAAGACATGAAATATCTCTTGCGAACTTTCGTAGCCCAATCGCATTTTTACCGATACCTGAATATCTGTCTCAGCACATACCCTGGCTAGAATTTCGTCAATCTTCTCAGGCATACTCAGCAAACCTGAACCCATTCCTCTTTTTGCAATCATGGGATATGGACATCCAAGATTCCAGTTCAGCTTAGTATATCCCAGTTTTTGAACAAACTTTGCCACAAACAAAAATTCATCGGCATCTTTGGTAATTATCTGAGGAATAAGATTAAGCGATCTATTATTTGCAGGTAATATATCGCGTTCATTGCCTGGTTTTATCTCCAGTTTTCCATTTACCCGTATATATGGAGCAATATATTGGTCGATCCCTCCAAAAAACTGTTGAAAGGCATTACGAAAGCGAAAATCAGTAAATCCCTGAAGTGGCGATGAATAGATGGTAAGCATAATTTTTTAAGTCAGGGACAAAAATAGTGAAACCGTTCTCAAATCTGTTGTTTTAATTAGTTTGAAAATACTTAGAGGATATTACTTTAATCACTGACAACCTAATAAATAGTTTAGAACCATTTTACCTGTTTTTGCCAAATTAAATTCTACCTTTAGAGTATATTAATAAAAAGTGCGGAGTCAGCACATATAAACTCTGACAAAAATAAAATGAAAAATAAAATTAATTTATGTCGTCTTATTAGTAAAGACTTAAAAAATATACTAGTAGTGATAAGTGTTTTCCTCATGATTACAACATTTAATAGTTGTAAAAAAAATGACAATCCTGGCGAGAATGATTCAATTAAATATTCTCTGAATGATTTGCTTGGGACATGGCAACGGCATAGTTTGGTTACAAGCAGTTCTAATCAAGGATTTTGGATATATGGATCTATTGTAAATGGTGAGAGTTCACAAACAGCTCATCTAGTACTTCCTAATGGACATAATATGGATACCACTTATATCGGTAATAATATTGTTGCTTCTATTACGTCAGATGGCGTTATTACTACAGCATCTGACCCTCTGGCTCATTCATATTTGAGTGCTGATAAAAATTTAATGGTTGGAACAACAAAACGCGATAATTTATATACGCTTGTATTTGACCAAAAAGTAATATCCGGTACAAGTTATAGTGCAACTGATATGCAAGGAACGTGGCAGACACACTATTTAGTTGGTGGAGGATCATGGAGCGGTTGGGTACATGCAGTTTCTATAATTGACAATACTGGAAGTTCCATATCAAACACTATTGTAAAAAGCGATGGTAATTCAGGTGTCTCATCTGGTGGAACAATTTCTGTTTCTTCAAGTGGTGTTATCACTGTCAATGGCGTTACTTCTTACAACGGCTTTTTGAGTGCCGATAAGAATTTAATGGTTACAAACATGACAGATGGTGGTGGCGGTGGCGGTCTTTCAATTGCACAAAAGGTGGTTGCAGGAACAACATATAGCACAGCTGATTTGAAAGGTTCATGGCAATTGCATGACATATTGGTGGGCTCAGAAAATTGGACAGAACACGGCATCATGACTATTGATGCAAGCGGAAATGGTACATTTTCAAATATGATTAAAGATAACGGGGTAACCTTTAATAATCCCGGCACCGTAATATTGTCAGTTTCTACAGGTGGAGTAATTACATTTGGTAGAGACTACCATGGCTTTATGAGTGCGGATAAAAAATTAATAATTGGCACTCAAGGAGATGATGCAGGCCATGCATACAGTCTTGTGGTTCTTCAGAAAATGCCATGAGCCAATGCGTTTGTAAAAGTACCCGAAAATGATTCAACAATAAAATTGGCTGCATATAAAACGCCGATGTCATGGTTTTTGCAACTAAACGAATACAAATTACCATTGATGAGATTAGATAAGTTAGTTGAACTTCCTTCAAAATTTACTGTACGTACCTCTGTACGTTGACGCTACAAGACATTATCTCCTATTGTCTGGTATTCTGCTATTAATTCAGTATCAGAAGAGCTCTCAGACTCTACGTATTCTTTACTTACAAGATTAACAGACAGTCGTGGTTTATATTCAAAAAGAAGTTCCTATGCTGGAGAACCTCCTGGAATATTACAGGAAGTCAGACGATGCAAAAGAAGGAGGGGGCGAAACGGACA
>Ga0209747_1000098_pt1 | contig 40758 bp, 40 predicted proteins | sample BarGraNGADG00311_FD_184498 | JGI IMG/M metagenome (GOLD analysis project Ga0209747, IMG submission 184498) | Arctic peat soil microbial communities from Barrow, Alaska - Barrow Graham LP Ref core NGADG0011-311 (SPAdes) (version 2) | ecosystem: Environmental > Terrestrial > Soil > Wetlands > Peat...
TCCGCCCGCCGGCCGAGGCCTTGAGGTCGCGAGAAGTCGGTGCGGAAGTGGCTCCACCGACCCGGCAGGATCAGTAGGGCATACTCCTTCACACCGCATTACGCACTCCTTGTCTTCTTTGCCTGAATTGCTTATAATATGCTTGTTCTGCTTACTCTTGGAGGTCCCTTGCTCGCCAAGCTATTCGGCTCGACCCTCGTCGGCATGGAGTCTCACCGCATACAGGTCGAGGTCGACGTCACGAACGGCATTCCCGGCTTCGAGATGGTCGGCCTGCCGGATGCCGCCCTGAGAGAGTCGCGCATCCGCGTGAAATCGGCGATAAAGAACTCGGGCTTCGAATGGCCGAAGACTAAAATCCACATCAACCTCGCGCCCGCTGACATCAAGAAGGAAGGTCCGTCGTTCGACCTTCCCATCGCCCTCGGCATCCTCCAGGCCATGGGGCAACTGCGGCCGGTACGCGGCACGGACTTCATCGCGGCCGGTGAGCTCTCTCTGGATGGCCAGTTGCGCGCAGTGACCGGCGCTCTGTCGATCGCGCTGGGCGCCAGGGCATGCTGCAGCGAATGCCTGATCGTTCCGCAAGGGAACGCGTCCGAGGCCGCCCTGGTCCAGGGGGTCGACGTCTACGGTGTCTCGAGCCTGCGCCAGGCAGTGGCATTTCTCGAAGGAGCCCACCTGGAGCCGGTCCGCGTCGATCCCCGGGACATGCTCGTCGAGGATCCGGATGACCTCGCCGACCTGGCAGAGGTCCGTGGCCAGGAGCCGGCGCGCCGAGCGCTGGAGGTAGCCGCGGCTGGCGGACACAACCTGTTGATGGTCGGGCCTCCCGGCTCAGGCAAGACGATGCTCGCCAGACGCCTGCCCGGCATTCTTCCACCGCTCACTGTAGAAGAAGCCCTCGAGGTCACACGCATCCACAGCGTCGCGGGCATGGTCCCGGCGGGTGGGTCACTGATAGGAGACAGGCCGTTCCGTACGCCGCACAATTCAATAAGCGCCGTAGGCCTGACGGGAGGCGGCGTCCCATTGCCCCGTCCCGGCGAAGTGTCGCTCGCGCACTGCGGGGTTCTCTATCTCGACGAGCTGACGCTCTACCCTCGCAACGCCCTCGAGTCGCTGAGGGTGCCGCTCGAGGACAGGCAGGTAACCATCGTCCGGTCCATGGTCACGGTGACGTATCCCGCGCGCTTCAGCATGATCGCTTCCATGAACCCGTGCCCATGCGGTTACCTGGGCGACCCTCAGCACGAGTGCGCCTGCAGCGTGACCGATATCCTCCGCTACCGCTCGAAGATATCCGGGCCGCTGCTGGATCGGATCGACATCCAGATCGAAGTCCCCCGCCTGACGAGAGCCCAGCTCATGGATAGAGAAGGAGGAGAGCCGTCCGCCGAGGTGCGCGCCCGCGTGGTCTCCTCCAGGCGAGTGCAGGAGTCACGCTTCGAGGGGTCGGGTGTCTTCTCTAATTCCGCCATGACCAACTCGATGCTCGATGCCCACTGCCGCACCAGCGCGGAGGGCGAGAGGTTTCTCGGCCTCGCGGTCGAGAGGCTCGGCCTGTCGGCGCGCTCTTACCACCGCGTCCTGAAAGTTGCCCGCACCATCGCTGACCTGGCGAACAGCGAGCGGGTGGAGGTCGAGCACCTGGCCGAAGCAGTCCAGTACAGGTGTCTCGAAAGGGAGGCGCTCTCAGCGGGAGCGCTAGCGATAAAGCGTTGAAGGACCTGTGAGCTTGACAGCAACAGACCCAAACCCCTGGCTCGCCCGGGAGAAACCGGAGCTCGTCGCTCTGATGTCCCTGCCCGGGATCACCCCCCGGCGCATGAGGGACATGCTCGCCGTGTTCGGATCGCCGGCCGGTGCCTGGAACGCGGTACTCAACCGCGCAACGGGCGAGCCTGAGGAGGTTGCGCGCGACTGGCGCCAGCGCGCGACCGCCAGCTCGCCGGATGCCATGATGTCGCGCTTCGCGGCCTCGGATATCACTGTCATTGTGCGGGGCGAGCCGGTTTACCCGGCGATGCTCGGCCAGATACACGACCCCCCTTTCGTGCTCTTCGTCAGGGGCGCGCTACCTCTTGGCCGCGATTGCGTGGGCATCGTCGGTGCGCGAAAGGCTTCGGCGTACGGCGTCGAGGCGACGAGGTCTCTCGCTGAAGGCCTGGCGGCCGCGGGACTGTGCGTCGTGAGCGGCGCCGCTTACGGCATCGACACTGCGGCCCATGACGGCGCGATCAAGGCACGTGGCCTGACGACAGCGGTGCTCGGGTGCGGCGTTGACGTCGTTTATCCGAGGTCGAACGCGAAGTTGTACGAGGACATCAGGCACAGCGGCGCGCTGGTCTCGGAATACTTTCCCGGCACCGAGCCGAAGCCGTACCAGTTCCCGGCTCGCAACCGCATTATCGCAGGGCTGTCGCGGGCGGTCGTGGTCGTCGAAGCCTCAGAGCGTAGCGGCGCGCTCATAACAGCGGACTTCGCGCTTGCCGAAGGCAGGGATGTGATGGCCGTTCCGGGCCAGGTCTTCTCTCCCAACAGCAAGGGGACTCATGGGCTGATCCGCGCCGGAGCGGCGCTCGTGACGAATGCCGAAGACGTCCTGGTAGAACTCGGGCTCAGCGGCGAGCACGCCCCCTGGGAACAGCAACAGTCGCCCGGCCATTCGCCTGAAGAAGAGGCTCTTCTTGAGGTACTGGCTGCCGGTCCTGTCGACATGGAGGCTCTCTGCCTCGCAACCGGGCAGCCCGTGGCAAGCGCGACCGCAAACTTGAGCTCGCTGGAAGTAAGAGGACTGGTCACGCGCATGGCTGGAAACAGGTATCAGAGGTGCAGACCCCGCTAATCGACCGGGAACAGGGGCGCTCGTATCAAGACGGATCAGTTCTTTCAGGAACCCCGCCAGCCACTCCGAACTGCTTGCCACTTTCTTGAAAATCGCCTGTGCGTCCTCGCGCCCTTCTTTACTAGTAACAATAATTGACAAACATATACTTACGTCGTATATAGTTAAAATAAATAACAGTGTATTGGACAGCTCTAGAGTTAGATTCGTCATTTCAAAAGTGAAACCCCTGTTGGTACTATATGCTTGCAGGGCGAAAAGAGGGGTCTGATGGCTGATACCGCTGGCGAGTCGCAACCGGTGATAGAAGAGAGCGCTCTGAAGTTCCTCGGTTACCTGAGGACCGGCCGCAATCTGTCTGCGAACACGGTCGCGTCTTACACGCGGGACCTGGCACAGTTCTTCGAGTTTCTCGAGAGGGCCGGAGTGGACGATCTGTCATCGGTCGACCACAAGTTGCTGCGAACCTTTCTGGCGAACCAGCAGGCGAGGGGTTATGCCAGGGCGACGGTCGCGAGGCGGTGCGCGTGTCTGAGGGCTTTCTTCCACCATCTCGTTGAGTCCGGCGCGCTGGAATCGGATCCGGCCACCACCCTTTCTTTCCCGGTGAAGGGCAGGCGGCTGCCGCGATACCTCACTGAGCGCGAGGCTGAGTCGCTGGTGCAGGAGCCGGTCGCCGACGCCGAACTTGCCAGGCGCGACCGCGCTATAATAGAGACGCTTTACGCCACGGGAATCCGGGTCGGCGAGCTCTGCGGGCTGAAGCTCGCTGATGTCGATCTGGAGACGGGCGTGGTCCGGGTGGTAGGCAAAGGCGACCGTGAGCGTGTGGTGCTCGCTGGCGGACCAGCCGTCAACGCTCTCGCGATCTATATCACGGATGAGCGCCCCGTCCTGGCCGCGCGGTCAGGGTACGCGGGCGACATAGTGTTCCTCGGTAAGCGCGGGTCGCCTTTAGACCAGCGCCAGGTCAGGAGGATCATACAGCGCGAGGCCGCGGACCTTGCCGCGGGCGGCAGCGTAAGCCCGCATACGTTCAGGCACACGTTCGCAACGCATCTACTTGCGCACGGTGCAGACCTTCGCTCCGTCCAGGAGCTCCTGGGGCATAGAAACGTCGCGACGACGCAGATATATACGCACTTAACGAAGTTGGAGATCAGGGAAGCATATGAGCGGAGTCATCCGCGCGCCTGAGGGAACCCGGTAGCATGGCGCGTTCTGGAAGCACAGGCAAGTCGAAGACGGTCGCACGGAAGTCCGAACAGGACCCCGCGCCCAAGGACACCGCGACGCCGCTCTGGTTGGAGTACAAGGCCAACCACTCGGCTGACGCGCGCGAGAAGCTCATCCTCCACTATTCGCCGCTCGTGAAGTACGTCGCCGGGCGCGTCTCATCGGGTCTGCCTCCATCGGTGGAGTTCGGAGACCTCGTCTCGTATGGCGTCTTCGGCCTGCTCGATGCCATCGACAAGTATGATCCGGACAGGGGAATAAAGTTCGAGACTTACGCGATCGCCCGCATCAAGGGAGCGATCATCGATGAGCTCAGGGCCGACGACTGGGTCCCCCGCTCGGTGCGCTTCAAAGCCCGAGAGATAGAGCGCGCCTACACCGTGCTCGAGAGTGAGCTGCGCAGGATTCCCACCGACGAAGAGGTGGCCGAGAAACTCGGCGTGACGATGGAAGAGTACCTCAACCTCCTGAGCAAGATGTCACTGATCTCGCTCGTTGCGCTCGATGAACTCTGGACCGTCTCGGGCGACCGGCCCGACAAGATCAGCCTCGCGGACACGGTCGAGGACGTGAAGGTCAAAGACCCTTCCAAGACCTTTGAGATCGAAGAGATGAAGGACATGATCGCTGAAGCGATCAACCACCTCCCCGAGCGGGAGCGGATCGTCGTCAGCCTTTATTACTTCGAGGGCCTGACCATGCGCGAGATCGGCGAGGTGCTGTCCGTGACGGAGTCTCGCGTCTGCCAGATGCACACCAAAGCCATCCTCCGCCTCCGCGCCCGACTAGGCACAAACCTCGGCTTCGACTACGAAACTTGATTTGGGGACAGGCACCAGATTAAGCGCAACTATTCAGGCTGCCCCCGACTTAATCTGGTGCCTGTCCCCAAATCAAGTGATGGCCGGATTTGCGGACGGTGGGAGGCTATATTACACTTGCTGGAGTTGCCCGCCTTCGTGCGTGCAAAAATACACACCTCGCTTGACTGCGCCGCCGGTGCCTACGGGTGGCGGCGCGGGATGAAGGCGGGGGAGGAACAACTTAGTCGGAGGTAGAGAATGACACAGCCTGTAGTCACGATGAAGGAACTCCTGGAAGCGGGCGTTCACTTCGGTCACCAGACCCGCCGATGGAACCCCAAGATGAAACCCTACATCTTCACCGAGCGGAACGACATCTACATCATCGACCTTCAGAAAACACTGGTCATGATAGGCACGGCGTTCAACGCCATGCGCAACGCGGTCGCCAACGGAGGCAGTATGCTCTTCGTGGGGACGAAGAAGCAGGCCCAGGAAGCGGTCGAGGAGCACGCCAGCCGGTGCGGCATGCCGTTCGTGAACCAGCGCTGGCTGGGCGGAACGCTCACCAACTTCTCGACGATCCACTCGCGCATCATGTACATGGACGAGCTCGAGCGCCGCGACCGCGAGGGCGAGCTGGAAGTTCTCCCCAAGAAGGAAGCGCTCCAGGTCCGCCGGCAGATCGACAAGCTCCGCCGCAACCTCGAGGGGATACGCAACATGCACTCGCTGCCCTCGATGATCTTCGTTATCGACCCTCGCAAGGAGAGGATCGCGGTGGCCGAGGGACGCAAGCTCGGCATACCGATAGTCGGCCTGGTCGACACCAACTGCGATCCCGAGGAAGTCGACTTTGTGATCCCGGGCAACGATGACGCCATCCGCGCCGCGAACCTCTTGTGCCGGGTCGTCGCCGACGCGGTCATCGATGGCAACGGCATGCAGGAGGCGAAGCTCGCCGAGCAGATGGCGGAGCAGGCTGAGGCCGCGCGCGAGAAACTCGAGAACGCTCCCGTCCGAGTCGGCGGAGCGGTCCCGGCTTACAGCGCCTCGCCCGAGGACATCAGCGGCCCGGACATCACGCCCGAGTTCTCCGGCGACGCAACCGAAGAGATGGCTGTAGAGGCGGTCGTTGAAGCAGTCGAAGACCTTGCGGAGCTGGAGCCCGAGGGCACCTCGACCGCTGCGCAGCTTCCCGAGGGCGAATAACTGAAAAACAACTGAAAGATCAGGAGATAAATAATGGCGGAATGTGAGATTTCGGCGGGGCAGGTAAAGGACCTCCGCACTAAGACCGGCGCCGGCATGATGGAATGCAAGAAAGCGCTGCAGGACTCCCAGGGCGACCTGGAAAAGGCAATAAGGATCCTTCGCGAGAAGGGGCTCGCATCGGCGAAGAAGCGCCAGGAGAAGACCACCAACCAGGGCATCATCGAGTCCTACCTGCATATTGGAGCGCAGATCGGCGCGCTGGTCGAGCTCAACTGTGAGACCGACTTTGTGGCGCGCAACAGCGAGTTCCTCGAGCTCGCGCACCTCATCGCACTGCAGATTGCGGCTTGCAACGCGCAGTACGTGGACCGCGAATCCGTGCCGCCGGAGATAGTCGAGACCGAGAAAGAGATATACAGGGCCAGGTGCGAGGCGGAGGGCAAGCCCGAAAAAGTGTGGGACCGCATCATCACGGGAATGCTCGATAAGTTCTTCCAGGACATCTGCCTGCTCGAGCAGCCGTTCGTCAAGGACCCGTCAGTCTCGGTTGGAGAGTTGATAACACAGGCGTCCGCGAAGCTCGGTGAGAAGCTCGAGCTGAGACGCTTCACCAGGTACCAGGTGGGCGAGAACAAGGAGTAGGAGTTGGCGGAACCGGGCCCGATGCCTGAGGGCAAAGACGTGAAAGCGGCAAACGACATGCCGGTCGCTCCATGCAAACCAGCCTTCGACCGCGTTCTGGTCAAGCTCTCCGGCGAAGCCTTCATGGATTCGAGGGTCGGCTATGGCATCGATACCGTGACGGTGCAGTCCGTGGCCGAGGAGCTCGCCGAGGTCCAGAAGATCGGCATCCAGCTCGCGCTGGTAGTCGGAGGCGGAAATATATTCCGCGGCGGCGCGGAGAGCGCGAAAGGCATCGACCGGGCGACAGCCGACTACATGGGGATGCTGGCGACCGTCATGAACGCGCTCGCTCTATCCGACGCTCTCGAGAAGGCAGGCGTCTATACGCGCGTGCAGACCGCCATCACGATGCAGGAGGTCGCCGAGCCTCACATCAGGCGGCGCGCGCTCCGGCACCTGGAGAAAGGGCGAATGGTCATCTTCGCAGGAGGGACGGGCAACCCGTACTTCTCGACCGACACGGCCGCGGCACTGCGAGCCCTCGAGATCGATGCGGACGCCATCCTCAAGGCCACCAAGGTCGAAGGGGTCTACGACCGCGACCCGGTCAAGTACCCCGAAGCCACAATGTTCAACACGCTCACTTATCTCGATGTGCTCAACCGTGAGCTCGAGGTCATGGACGCTACGGCAATAAGCCTGTGCATGGACAACGGGCTGCCGATCGTCGTCTTCAACCTGTTCAAGCATGGCAACCTGCGGCGTCTCCTGCTCGGAGAGGACGTAGGCACCGTAGTCTGCAGCGGCAAATAAGCGCAAAAGAGAGGGCGCCCACAACGGGCACCTCGAGGCGCCGACGCGGCGCACTGAGGACTTGGGGGATTCGCGATGGACATCATGGAAGAGGCTGAGCGCAAGTTCAAGAGAGCCGTCGAGGTCACCGGGGAAGAGTTCGGCACGATCCGAACAGGGCGGGCAAGCCCGATCCTCCTGGAGCGGCTCAACGTAAACTACTACGGCACCTCCACACCGCTGAACCAGATCTCGACGGTCAGCGCCCCCGAGGCGAGGCTCCTGATAATCCAGCCCTATGACAGGAACGCCATCGCCGAGATCGAGAAAGCCATCACACAATCAGACCTGGGCTTCGTGCCCTCCGACGATGGACAGGTCATCAGGGTGCCTGTGCCACAGCTCACCGAGGATCGCCGTAAGGACCTGGGCAAGCTCGTCAGGACGAGGGCAGAGGAGGGCCGAGTGGCCGTGCGGAACATCCGGCGCGATGCGGACAAGTTGCTGCGGGACGAAGAGAAGAACGGCCAGTCGACCAAGGACGACCTTCACAGGGACCTCGAGTCGGTCCAGAAGCTCACCGACAAGTACATCAAAGACATCGACGAGCTGATGGAAAAGAAGATCAAAGAGCTCATGGAGATCTGAAAGAGGAGGCGCCTTGGAGACGCGCAAGGTGAGGCGGACGCAGGTGGAGGGTGGTTTCTCCGAGAGGATAATTGGCGCGGTCCTCTTCGCTGTCATACTTATCGGGACTCTGATCTGGGGCGCGGTCCCGTTCACGTGCGCGGTAGCCCTTGCCTCGATAATCGGGTCTGTCGAACTCTTCAGCATGTTCGAGACGAAGGGCCAGGCGACCCCGACCGCGGCGGTGGTCGGGATAGTGGGCTCCATCTCTTACGTCTTCCTCGCGCACTACCGGCCGATCGAGAGCATCGGCTACGTGACCGTCGGTGTAATCTTCATCAGCTTCATGTGGTACACGCTCGTACTGCGCCACGTGAAGCCGACCAAGGCCGTGGCGCTGACCATCTTCGCTCCGCTGCTCACCGGACTGTGCCTGAGCTACCTGGTCCTGCTCCGCGACTTCAGCAGCAAAGCGAGCCTCAGTCACAACAGCGGCTGGTGGATAGTCCTCTTCCTGATACTGCTCATCTGGGTCTACGATATCTGCGCCTGGGCCGTCGGCCGCAAGATCGGCCGGCACAAGATGGCCCCGAGCATAAGCCCGAACAAGTCCTGGGAAGGGACCATCGGCGCTACCTTGGGTGTGCTTGCGGCATCGGTCCTTTTCCGCCTGATAATCGTCGCGATCACCGGCTCGAAGCAGTTCCCCTGGTTCACCTACCCGTGCGCGATCGTGATCGGCGTGCTGGTGTGCATATTCGGGCCGCTCGGCGACCTGTCCGAGTCGCTCATGAAGCGCGACTACGGCATGAAGGACATGGGCAAGATGATCCCCGGCCACGGGGGGATCATGGACAGGTTCGACTCGACGTTCTTCACCGCACCCGTGGTCTTCTACGTCGTCTACTACTTCTTCATCAAGTAGGCCGGCGATGCCAGGCTTCGAGCGAGGGTTGTCATCGTGAAAAGAGTTGCGCTCCTCGGATCGACGGGGTCGATCGGCACGCAGGCAATCGAAGTCGCACAGCACCTGGATAACGTCGAGATAACCGCCCTCGCAGCCGCCACAAACGGTGAACTCATGGCGGAGCAAGCACGTCTACTAGGCGTGCGGCGCGCCGCGCTCTCCGACAGGGATGCCGCCGCAAAGTTCGCCCCGGTCTTCGAAGACATCGGGGTAGAGCTGCTGGCCGGACCCGAGGGCGTGGTCGAGCTCGTCACTGACGGCGAGCACGACCTGGTGCTTAACGCCATCGTCGGCTCGGCGGGCCTGGAGCCGACCCTCGAGACCCTGCGCTCGGGTACCACGCTCGCGCTTGCCAACAAGGAGAGCCTGGTGGCCGGTGGGACGCTGGTGATGTCGACGGCTTCCTCTGCGGGGGCGGACATCATCCCGGTAGACAGCGAGCACTCCGCGATATTCCAGTGCATGCTCGGGGAGGACAAGGCAAGTATCGGCCGTATCATACTGACAGCATCGGGCGGTCCTTTCAGAGACAGGACGCCTGAGCAACTCGCGAGCGTTACGGTGAAGCAGGCGCTCGCGCATCCGACCTGGAACATGGGACCGAAAGTGACTATCGACTCTGCAACATTGATGAACAAAGGGCTTGAGGTGCTGGAAGCGCACCACCTCTTCGGTATGGAGATGGAGCGCATCGACGTCATCGTCCACCCGCAGAGCGTCGTACACTCGATGGTCGAGATGGTTGACGGCTCGGTGCTGGCGCACCTGGGCGTTCCCGACATGCGCATCCCGGTCCAGTACGCCATGACCTACCCCGCGAGGATGAAGAGCCCGGCGGCCTTCCTTTCTCTTGCCGACTATGGGAACCTTTCATTCGAGGACGTGGACCACGCCAGCTTTCCCGCGCTTCGTCTCGCGTACGAGGCGGGCTCCAGCGGGGGAACGTGTCCCGCGGCGATGAATGCCGCCAACGAGGAGGCTGTCCGTGCGTTCCTTTCGGGCAGGATCGGCTTCACGGAGATCGCCACCGTGGTCGGCAGAGTCCTCGAACGACACGATGCGCTGGAAGGCATATCCCTCGGCGAAATACGCGAGGCTGAAGAACAAGCCCGGCGCCACGCGACCGAGGAGATAGGAAGAATGGAGAACACGAGTTGACGTTTCTCGCAGCGGTGACCGCGGCAACCGTCTGGAACGCCGTCTGGAAGACCGTAGTCGCCGTCATCGTTATCGCTTTCATGATCCTGACCCACGAGCTGGGCCACTACTTCGCGGCCAAGCGCGTGGGCATCAAGGTCGACCAGTTCTCCATAGGCTTCGGGCCCGAGATAGTGGGCTGGACCAAGGGCGAGACGCGCTATTCCCTTAAGTGGTTCCTGGCGGGCGGCTCGGTGCGCATCGCGGGGATGAACCCGGACGAGGAGATCAGCCCCGAGGACCTTCCACGGACCTACTACGAAGCGCCCGCCTGGAAGAGGGCGGTCGTGATCCTCGCGGGCTCGGGCGTCCACATAGTCATCGCCTTCCTGATGTTTTACCTTTTCTTCTGGCCCATAGGGTTCCAGGACCTGACAGGGAAGATCGCCAAAGTGGAAAAGACGGTCGAGGTCAAGAAGAGCGTCTTTGAGCCCGGGCCCGGCTTCCAGGCGGGCCTGCAGAAGGGCGACCTGATAACGTCGGTCAACGGCAATGCCGTCAGCGACTGGACCCAACTGACGGCCCAGCTTTCCACCCGTCCGGGCAAGACCGTCGTCCTCGTATATGACCGCTCCGGGAAGAAGCTGACAACCAGAGCGACGTTGCTGGACGTGAGTGGCAGGGGGTTGCTGGGGGTCCAGGTGGACACAAACAGCACCTTCACCAAGAAGTCCAACCCGATTGCGGCCATCGGGCAGTCGGTCAAGACGATGGGCCTCGTGACCGCCGCGCTCGGCAAAGGCCTGGCGTCGCTGTTCTCTTTTAAGACCCTCAAGATGCTCGTGGGAGCGGCGCCCAGAACGCAGAGCAGCCCGCGCAGCATCGTGGGGGCGGCCCAGCTCACGTTCCAGGCGGCCGGACAAGGGGCTTCTGTGTTCATCTTTATCCTGGCGCAGCTCTTCCTTTTCCTTGCTCTGTTTAACCTTATCCCGCTGCCACCGCTCGACGGCGGCCACCTGCTGGTCATCGTCGTCGAGAAAGTGTTCCACAAAGAGGTCAACATGAAGACCTTCGCAAAGATCGCCTGGGTCGTGATAATCGTGCTCTCCGTCATCGCCTTGCGGCTGATCCTGCTCGACCTCTTCAACCCGCTCAGGAACCCGTTTACGCCCTGACGCCGTATTCAAGGGAGCAGTCTGTCCCGAGGAAGGGACCCGGACGCCGCGGCGGCCCTGAGTAACGCAGTCATCGAAGCACGTGCCGCCGGCACTGTGGGATAATGCACCTGGCACAGCCGATGCACCTGTTATGAAGTGGCGATGTCATGACAGAGAGAAAACCTACGAAAAAGATAATGCTGGGACACGTTCCCATCGGCGGTGATGCGCCGGTGAGCGTCCAGTCGATGACGAACACCCACACCCACGACGTCGGCGCGACTCTCGCCCAGATAGGGCGCCTGGAGGATGCTGGCTGCGAGATCGTCCGCGTCGCCGTGCCCGACGCAAAGTCGGCCGAGGCGTTGCCCGGGATAATCGCCGGCACGACCCTTCCGGTGGTGGCTGACCTGCACTTCGACTGGCAACTGGCGTTAATCGTCATGGATGCCGGCATCCACGGGATCCGTATCAATCCCGGCACCATCGCCAGGAAGGACAGGGTTCGAGAGATAGCGGCCGAGGCTGCCAGGAAGGGCGTGTGCGTCCGCGTCGGAGTCAACGCCGGCTCGCTGGAGAGGCGGCACCAGACGAAAGGCGCGAGGGCGGAAGCGGCCGCGCTCGCCGAGAGCGCGCTCGAGAGCGTCGCCATTATGGAGGAGTGCGGGGTCGAGAACCTCAAGGTTTCCGTGAAGGCCTCAGATGTCCAGCGCACCATCGAAGCCTACCGCATGGTGAGCGAGCGCACGGACTGGCCTCTTCACGCAGGGGTCACGGAGGCCGGCACGCTGTGGTCCGGAACGATAAAGAGCGCGGTGGGGATCGGCGCTCTCCTCGCCGAGGGGATCGGGGACACGATCCGCGTCTCGCTGACCGCCGATCCGGTTGAGGAGGTCCGTGTCGGGCGCAGGATCCTGGGCTCGCTCGGGCTGGCGGTGACCGGTCCCGAGGTGATATCTTGCCCCACGTGCGCGCGCACGGACATCGACGTGATCTCTCTCGCGATGCGTGTCGAGCAGGCGCTCGAGCACATCCGCGTCCCGATGACCGTCGCGGTCATGGGCTGCGTGGTCAACGGTCCCGGCGAGGCGCGCGAAGCCGACATCGGCCTTGCGGGCGGCAAGGAGGGCGGACTGCTGTTCGTCCGTGGCGAGATGGTACGCAAGGTCGGCCCGGACAAGATGCTGGGCGAGCTTCTGACTGAAGTAGAGAAGATGGCCGCGGAGCGGGCCTCCGCGCAGAGCGATAAATAGACTTTCTGGAGAGGGTGAACGAGGTTGCTGTTCTCACGTGTGACTGTCCCGACGCTCAAGGAAAAACCGGCCGAGGCGGAGGTCGCCAGCCACGAGCTCCTGTTGCGCGCCGGGATGATGCGGTCGTTCGCCGCCGGCATATACACTCTTCTGCCACTTGGCGAGCGCGTGCTCGAGAAGATCGAGGACATCGTCCGCGCCGAGCTGAACAAGACAGGCGCGCTAGAGGTGGTCCTCCCGACACTGCACCCCGGCGACCCCTGGATGTGCAGCGGGCGCTGGTTCGCGTACGGGCCCGAGATGATGAGGCTCAAGGACCGCCAGGGCCGCGAGTTCTGTCTCGGACCGACGGCCGAGGAGCTGATGACGCTCACCGTGGCCCGCACGGCCCCCTCTTATCGCGACCTGCCGGTTAATCTCTACCAGATACAGACGAAGTTCCGCGACGAGATAAGGCCGCGGTTCGGGCTCATGCGAGGGCGCGAGTTCAGGATGATGGACGCCTACAGCTTCCACGCCGACGAGGCGGACCTCGATACGACGTACAAGGACATGCACGACGCATACCTCGAGATCGCCAGGCGGTGCTCGCTGGAGACGAGGGTTGTCGAAGCTTCGACCGGCCTCATCGGGGGCAAGGAGTCACACGAGTTCATGGTGATGTCCGAGGTCGGGGAGGATGTCCTGGTGTACTGTCCGGAGTGCGCGTACGGCGCAAACGCCGAGCTGGAACAGCACAAGCCGGCGGGCCTTTTCGGAGGCGAGAGCTCCGGGCCGCTCGAGGAGGTCCACACGCCCGGGATGGTCTCGATCGAAGACGTGGCCGGTTTCCTGGGCACGACGCCTCGCGCGGTCCTGAAGTGTGTCATGTACGTGGCTGGAAGCGACCTGGTCGCGGTGTTCGTTCCCGGTTATCGCGACGTTTCCGAGTCAAAGCTCGCCCGTGCCCTGGGCACCGAGGACTTCCACGTGATGAGGGATGACGAGCGAGAGAGGTTCTCGCAGGTCGTCCCCGGGTTCACGGGCCCCGTCGGCCTTTCGGGCGTCAGGGTCCTGTTCGACGCCGAGGTAAAGGGCGCGAAGGGGATGGTCACCGGCGCGAACAAGGCAGACTACCACTATCGCGGGGCGGAAGAAGGCCGCGACTTCAACGCCGAGCCTGTCGCCGACCTTGCGGGGCCGGTCGAAGGAGACCTTTGCGCGTCATGCGGCGAAGAGCTCAAGATCGCACGGGGTATCGAGATAGGCCACATATTCAAGCTGGGGTTGAAGTACAGCGAAGTGCTGACCGCTCATTTCACCGACAAGGATGGGCATCCAAAGCCGATGATCATGGGCACATACGGCATCGGTACTTCGAGGATGGTGCAGACCGTGGTCGAGCAGCATCACGACAAGTTCGGAATCTTGTGGCCGAAGGCGGTGGCGCCGCTTCCACTCGAGGTGATAGTGATCGCGACCGAGGGTGGAGGACAGCCGGAGGCGGCTGCCCTTATAGTGAGCAAGCTTGCGGACAAGGGCGTCGAGGCCCTTGTCGACGAGCGCGACGTGAGCCCTGGCATCAAGTTCAATGACGCGGACCTGGTGGGGCTCCCCGTGCAGCTTATCATTGGCAAGAAGCTGCCGGCGTCGGACAATGTCGAGCTGAAGATCAGATACACCGGCGAGAGAAGGGATGTGCCGGTTGGCGAAGCAATCGGAGGAATCGAGCGAGCCCTCGAAGAAGCGCCGTAAGGGCCGCCTGATGAAGAACCTGTCCTCCCTGCCGAAGCCGTCCATGACTCAGGGCAAGCCGTTCGAGTGGGTCGAGGTCGCGAGCGCGCCGGACAGGATAGCGGCGGGAATGCTGGAGGGCGCTCTGAAGGAAGAGGGTATACCTGTGATCCTCCAGGGGCCGCTGTCGGTGGCCTATCTGGGAGTCGCGGGGGTCCACAGCGTATACGTGCCCGAGGAATGCGCGGAAAAGGCGAGAGAGATACTCAGGGAGATCTGGGACGTAATGGAGTGATGCGGGTGGCGGAAGGCGAAGCTGAGGCTGAGGGAGCGGAAGCGACAGTGAACGTGGACGTTGACGCGACAGCGGGCGATGACCTGACGCGCGGACAGAGGCGCGAGGAAGGGTTGCGGTGGTTCGGCGACTTCTTCTTCCGCCCGTTCCTGTGGGTGTTCGGGGTGTCCGGACTGTCTCCTAACGTCATCACGATCCTGGGGATGGGCTGCGCGATCGTGTGCGGCTACTTCCTCGCGGTCAACAACGTCCCGCTGGCAGCCGTGTTCTTCGCGCTGTCGGGCGTGCTCGACCTCGTTGACGGCTACGTCGCCAAGAAGCTCGACAGAGTGACGGTTTTCGGCTCATTCCTCGACTCGTTCTCCGACAGGGTCAGCGACGCGGCGATCTACCTCGGCATCGCGATACTCTACCTCCGCAGCGGCCAGGGAATCTACGTCGGCCTCGCGTTCGTGCTGCTGGTCGTGTCATTCCTTATCAGCTACACGCGGTCGAAGGCCGAGTCGCTCGGCGTGACCTGCAAGGCGGGTCTCATGTCGCGCGCCCCGCGCTTTCTCGCGGTCGGCATCGGACTCTTCTTCAACGGGCTCTCCCCGTGGGTGCTGCGCGTAGTCCTCTGGGTGGTGGCGGTGCTGATGATCGAGACGCTCGTTGCCCGCCTGGTCGAGGTCTGGAAGGCGCTGGACCGTTGAAGATCACTTACTACCTGTTCCTCGTCGCGGACAAGATCGTCTCAGTTCTGCCCATCGGCCTGACCAGGGCGATGGCGCGGACGGGCGCGCTGCTCTACCTGCTTGCATTCCCGAAGAAACGTCACCTGGTCGAGCGGAACATGAGGCGGGCTCTTGGGCCGGATGCCGGCGAGGCCGAGGTCAGGAGGACCGCAAGGCGCTGCAGCCGCTATTACGCCGACTACTGGGTGGACATCATCTGGCTACCGACGAAGACACGCGAGTACGTCCTCGAGCGGTTCGGCCGCATCCACGAGGAAGGCCTCGAGGCCGCGGCGGCCGCCGGCAAAGGCGTCATCATAGTCCTGCCCCACTACGGATCGTGGGAGGCCGGCGCGGTCTACCTGTCGAGCCTCGGCCGTTTTGCCGCGGTCGCCGAGGTCCTCAAGCCGCAGGAGCTGTTCGACCTCTTCTGCCGGTTGCGCAAAGGGGTCGGCATCGATATCTTCCCCTACAACCACAAGCCCGAGACGCGCGACAGGATGATCGAGTCGCTCAAGAGCGGCACCATCCTTGCGCTCCTTTGCGACCGCGACCTCAAGGGGAGCGGGGTGGAGGTGGAGTTCTTCGGCGAGAAGACCTCCCTGCCGCCCGGCCCGGCGGTACTAGCCATGCGCAGCGGCTCGCCTATCGTCTGCGTCAACGTCCGCAACAGGGATGACGGCACGTGGGTGGGCCATGCCATGGACCCGATCTACGTCAAGAGTGACGGCGACCAGGACAAGGTGATAAAAGAGACGATGCAGACCGTTGCGCGAAACCTCGAGGTGCTTATCCGCGAGGACCCTGCACAGTGGCACATGTTCATGCCCGCCTGGCCTTCGGACCGCCAGTGATCACTCGAGCACGCCTGAGATGACCTCGAGGGAGGACTCGTCCGACGGAAGCGTCAGGTGGGTGCCGCGGAGTAGGATGGGGTCGAACATGGTGCACTGTGCCGAGTAAGCCGTGAGCGCCTTCGGGTCATTCAACCATCTCTCCCTCGTGCCCACGATCGCGGCGTGCCTCCCTTCCGCGCTGCAGTCAGCGACCGGCAAGGCCGCTACCAGCTTGGAGAGGCTTATCTTCTTACCGCCGGGTGCGCCGGCCGCGGGCCGCCAGAATGCTGACAGTACGCTGCGTATACGAAATTCCCGCAGAGCGTCGACATCTTGAAAGCCGGCCTCGTCCCTCGCGGGAGGGTCGAGCGCGATCGCCTTTACGGCCGCCCCTGAAGAGGAGAGGCCGATCGCGAGCAATCCCCCGAAGCCGATGCCGACGGCCGCGAAGCTGTCGGTTACGGCCCTGTCCATGAGGTCATGAGAGGCGGCATCCAGAAGCTCGCCCATGGCGGGGTCTTCTATCTCCCTCGGGTTGGCGCCGTGGCCGTCGAGGTCCACGGAATACGTCGGGTGTCCGATTGAAGCAAGGTGGTCCGCGATATGGTCAGCGTCGCTGTGCGTCCCCCCGTAGTCGTGCATCAGAAGGACCGGGACCATCGCCTCTTCGGTCGCCGCGCCGCGGTAGTGGGCCGGGACCACGCTCCCGCCGACCTCGATCGATACGTCCAGCGGCGCGATGTCCGTTTTCCCGACTTCCGGTGCTTCGTCCTTCGGTCCGAACAAATGGCGGAGCAAGCCCGCGAGCTCAGCCGCGAAGCACTGGAGGACGCTCGCGCCGATCAGCCCGACCACCATGACCAGGAGAGTCTCGAAGCCTTCGAGGTCCGGAGAGGCGAAATGGCCGCGGCCCGAAAAGTACCACGCGCCCGAGCAGATGATGATCGCCACACCGATGACGTAACTCGCCCACTTCCTGTCAGGGTAACCGGTCAGCGACAGCCCGTTGAGCCGCTTCCACGCGACCACCACCTGCCAGAGCCCGAAGAAGAATGCCAGGAAGAAGAGCAACATGCCGGAAAGGTCACCGCGAAGGTGGATGAGCCGCGTCATGGTTCTCTTCCCCCTTCAGCCTCGGCGCGGATCGAGGGCTTCCAGGACCCCAGCAATCGGTCCAGGGCAGAGTTGAGCGCGCGCGCCAGCGGCGCGTAGGCAGGCTCCGCGGCCCTGACCGCGAGCACGCTCCCGAGGCCGAGTAGCAGACCCCCGATGACGTCCAGCGGATAATGTATACCGGCAGCGATCCTCGCCAGGCTCACGAAAGCCGCAAGAGCTATCATGATCGCGCCGAGCCGCTTCCAGTACATGAAGACCCCGAAGGCGAGCGCGAAGCCAAGTGTGGCGGCGTTGGAAGGGAACGAGGAGTCGGTGTTATGGTAGAAGAGCAGGTGATGGACGGTTAGCGTGGTGAACGGCCTCGGCCTGAAGAAGAGCCCGTTGAGCACGAAGAGGATGATCATCGCAATGAGGGCCCCCGCGACCGCGCAGATGATCGCGCGCATGGCCCTATCGCGTCCAGAGTGGCCTCTCGCGAACAGCAGCGTCCCGATGACAAGGATCGCGAGCACGACGGGCACGACATGATCGTCCGCGCCGACCCTTACGATCCAGTCGAGGACCGGGTTCTTGCCCGCGATGGAGTGGATCGCACGGAATACCGAGTGGTCGATCCTTATTAAAAATTGAAATAACGGAGCCATGGCCTTCCCTGGCAGACCGAGCGGAACAGGACAATGCTAACCATAACTGAAATCCATGCGGGTTGCATCGAGGCGGCATGAAAGTCGCTATCGCATCGCCATATTCGTGGGCCCACCCCGGCGGCGTGAACACCCACGTCGAGGGGCTCGCCAGGCAACTGGTGGGCCGCGGCCACGACGTAACCATCATCGCGCCGGACGAAGGGACGGAGGTGCAAGGGGTGGGGTTCCTGAGTGCGGGAAAGTCTGTTCCCGTGCCCGCCAACGGCTCAATCGCGAGGCTTGCACTTCTCCCCGGGACGAGCGGGCGCGTCAAAAAGGCCCTCGCCTCGGGCGGTTACGATGTAGTGCATGTGCACGAGCCTCTAGTGCCGTCTGTCTCGACCGCTGCGGTGCTCGGATCGCAGTGCCGGGTGGTCGGGACTTTCCACGCGGCGGGGGAGGGCGGTTCGCTCGCATACTGGCTCGGCAAGAACCTTCTCGGTCGCGTCGCGAATCGCCTCGACAGCAGGATTGCAGTCTCTGAGCCTGCGCGCGCCCTGGCATCGCGCTACCTGCGGGGCGATTACGAGATAGTGCCGAACGGCGTCGAGGTCGCCAGGTTCAAGGACGCCGGAGCCGCAGCCGACACCTCGGACGGCCGCGAGATACTCTTTGTGGGTCGCAACGAGCCACGAAAGGGCCTGGCCGTTCTGCTCGAAGCTTTCCCGCTCGTCTGCGAGTCGCTCGACGACTGCAGGCTGAAGGTCATCGGCTCGGGCTTCACCTTCGGCTCCGTATCCGCCTCCCTGCCCTCGGACCTGCACAACCGCCTCGAGGTGTTGGGATTCGTCGGAAACGACGAGCTGCCTTCTCACTATGCGGGCGCTCGAGTCTTTTGCGCGCCGGCGCTGGGGGGAGAGAGCTTTGGCATCGTGCTCGTCGAGGCCATGGCGTCCGGGACGCCGGTCGTAACCTCTGACATCCCCGGATATTCCGCGGTCATTCAACAGGCCCGCGGCGGAATGGTCTTCAAGAGTGGGGACGCCCGCGACCTCGCGAGGGTCCTGGTCGAGGTCTTGAGTGACGACGCGCTCAGAGAAGACTTGAGGCAGAAAGGACTGGCCGGGGTGGATCAGTTCTCCTGGGAAGTACTTGCGCCGCGCATCGAGAGGATCTACGCGGGCTGATGAGAGCAACTCAGACAGGTGGCTTGATGTCGAGCGGTGCGCCGAACCCCGAATACGTGGCTTCAACATGGCAGTTGAAGTGGCCGAGCCGCTGCGTCTCGAGATTGCTCGCATCCAGCCTGACGTGCTTCACGTAGTTCTGTTGAGGGTCTACCCATATCTCGGCATCTACAGTGGTCGCCTGCGAGACATCTACACCGGGGAAGAGGCTACGCGCGAACGCGGGGCCGGACTCGAATGAGATGTGGTCACAGAGGACGCCATCGATATTCTGCTTGTCGATAAGCCTCCCGCCGGAAACGCCGTCGAATAGCGCGGCGGACGTAAGGTTCGGATTGACCGCGTCGGTCGACGCCTCCCAGGCTTTGCCTTCTACTTTCCTGTAGGTCCTGCCGCCGGTCGTGACATATTCGACGGACGGGCCGGCGGACGTCCCGGCGTAGGCCGCGTGAAGGTCGTGGTCCTTGGAAACATCGGCTGATACTGTTGTGTTGATCGCCCCCGCCTTCTCCGTCTGCATGAGGATCTCGGCCTGGATGTGGACCGAGCTGAGTCCGGCCAGCGCCCGCTGCGCCTGCTCCATTGCCCCCTGCGCGTCCGAGGAGAAGTAGTCGCCACCGACCAGAAGGTACACGACCCCGAACAGCACCAGGATTGCGGTAAGGGCGGCAACGGCGGACCGCGGTGTCAGGTACTTGCGAGCGTTCGACAGGAAGGCGAGATCGGGCTTCGGGATCGAGGGCATGCTGCGCGGCTGCCGCGGGGTCTTGGGCGCCCTGGGCCGTCCCGCCGCAGGCAGAGGTTGAGCTTTAGGGACAGGTCTCTTGACCGCGAACGCCTCCTGACCGGGAGGCGGACCGAGGGGCGGCAACGGTTCCTGCCGAGGCGGAGGCCCCAGAGGAGGCGGAGGCTCCCGTCGGGGCGGAGGGCCCATTGGACGAGGAGGCACCGGTGCCCGCATCGGTGGCTCAAGCGGAGGCGGCCCGAGAGGCGCAAAGCTCTCGCCGTCCTGCGGCGAGATCCTCATCGCGTCACGGTTCGGGTGCTTCTCAGCCGATCGCGTGGATTTTGTCTTCGGTACCCCCTGGATGTGCGACGGAGGTCTGTAGTCGTCCTGGGTGTGGTCGGAGGTAAAAGCTGTCCCGAGGTCCGGCGGCAAACCGTCAAGTGTGCCTCTCATCTGCGGTTCGGGGGCTTCACGCTTCGGTTTCGGTGACTTCGTTCTGCGCGACCTGGACTTTCCGCCCTTTCTGCCCCGTTCGGGGATATCTTCAGATCCCGAGTGGATGCTGCTGCCCGTCATGATCGCGAAAGCATCAGAAACTGCCGGCCCGTTCGGCCGGTCCGCGGTAGCGCCGCCGCCCATGTCGTACCCGCCGAGGTCCCGTCCCTTGCCCGCGAATACGTCGTCGAGGTCGGCCTCGGGCCCGATGAGCTCGGGCTTCTGCGCCCATACAGGTGGCTCGTCGGTAGCGCCCGTGCCCAGCGTCGGCTCTTGGGGTACCTGCTGCCGGCCGTCGAGGAGAGGAGACCCGCTGAGCGGGTCGCTTGCGGCAGGACTCTCTTCCTTGCTCTTTGCCGGGCCCATCCCGAAGCGGCACTTCATGCAGAACTCCGCCCTGTCAGGGTTCAGGAATCCGCATCGCTGGCAAGCTCTCAAACAACACCTCCGATAGAGAAAAGCCCCAGGCAGCGCGCCATTGGCGCACCGGCAGCGCGCAGGCGTAAGCGCGGACAAAACCCGAAGCCACAATTAAAAGCATAGTATCAAGGGGCTCCGGGAACAACCATGATGTGCGCGACACCGGACTTTGACAGTCACCTTCAGATTTGGTGGGCGACGCGACCGATTGGTATACTGGCCTTTGATTCCCGACTCGACCCGAAGGGCTGAGAACTTGAGCGAACCATGGACCGAGCAGAGCGAGATGGTTGAAACTGCCCGCGAACTGAGTGAGGTCGTTCGCGAAGCTGTTCGCCCCCACCTCGGGAAGTTCGCTTCCAGGATGCTCGAAGGCCAGGGGGCATCGGGCGACACGACCTTCAGTATCGACGAGGTGGCCGAGCTCAGGGTTACCGAGTACCTCGACTCCAGGCCGGACATTGCCTACTACACCGAAGACCGCGGGCTGGTCGCGAAAGGCGACGCGGAATACCTGTTTATCATCGACCCTATCGACGGCACGAGGCCGGCGGCGGCAGGGTTGGAGTCGTGTTGCGTCTCCGTGGCAGTCGCGGCTCTCGAGGGCAGGACCCCTCACGCGATGACGATGGGAGACGTGACGATCGGGGTGGTGAGTGAGATCAAGAGCCGCGCCGTCTTCACCGCGGTAAAGGGCGCGGGCGCGGTCATAGAGATAGAGGGGGATACGGTCCCCCCAGCCCTCAGCCGCACCACCGATCTTCACAAGCTGTTCTGGACCGCCGGGTATCGAGGCCGGCCGGCCGAGGCGCTCACCTCGGTCATGGCCGAGCTGATAGACCTCTCTTCGGTGGACGGCGGGTACTTCGACCTCGGCAGCGCCACCTACTCGATCACCCGGATCGTGACCGGGCAGATGGACGCATACGTCGACGTCGGCCAGAGGATGGTGGAGGAGATACCGGTCCTGAGGGAGACATTCCTCGCGGTCGGACACGGTTTCGTCCTCAACAATTATCCGTATGATCTCGCCGCCGCCGCGCTCATCGCGGCGGAGTGCGGCGCCCCGGTGACGGACGCCGCCGGGCGGTCGCTCGACCCCTGCCCTCTCATCCCGGAGGGTGGAGGCGGGCAGCTCTCATCGCTGGTCAGCTCCAACAATGTCCTCCACGCGGCGGTGCTCGAGCGTCTCGACGCCGGCATGGAACGGCTGTCCCGCCGGCACGGGCCGGCCTGAGAGGCGGTCCATTTGGGCGCGCTGCTGGCTATATTCTTCTCGTCGATGCTGATCGGGCTCTCAGGCGCTCTGATGCCGGGCCCGATGTTCTCTGTTTGTGTCGCCGAATCGTACAAGAAAGGGTTCTGGGCCGGGCCGGTCATGGTCGCGGGCCACGCGATACCCGAGCTTGCGCTGGCGATCCTATTCTCGCTGGGCCTCAACAAGTTCCTCAAAGACAAGACTGTCGTCGGCGTCATCAGCATCGCCGGCGGTGCCTTCCTCATCTGGCTGGCGTACAAGGTCTTCAGCGAGGTGCGGCATGGAGTGACGATCGACCTCACGACGAGGCAGGATGTCGGCTGGGGCCCGCTGGTCGGGGGGTTGTGGTCGAGCGTCTCGAACCCGGGCTGGATAATATGGTGGGCGACAATCGGGGCGCAGTACATCGTACTGTCCCTCAAGCACGGCGTCATCGGCCTGGCGTTCTTCTTCGTGGGGCACGAGATGGCTGATCTGGTCTGGTACTCATCGGTCAGCTTCCTGGTCTCGAGGGGGCGCGGAAGGATCTCCGACCGGATCTACCACGCGGTCCTGTACGCCTGCTCATTGCTGGTGCTGGTATTTGCAGGGATCTTTATCGTGACGGGGATCATCTCGGTGGCAAAAGGCTGACGAGAAAAGAATTCCCCCTCAGTGTGGTCGTGTTATAGAATGTGGCAACGGTTAACAAAAGGAGGCTCTATATGTGGTGGTTGTGGGTCCTCATTGGAGTGGTAGTCCTCGCGTTTCTGGCCTACCTGGTAGCGCTGTACAACAGGCTGATACGCTACCGCAACAGGGTCGATAACGCCTGGCACCAGATCGACGTGCAGCTCAACCGAAGAGCCGACCTGATCCCGAACCTGGTTGAGACGGTCAAGGGCTATGCCGCGCACGAGAAGAGCACTTTCGAGCTCGTTACCAACGCCCGCGCGGCGCTCATGAACGCCGGCAGTGTCGGCGAGAGCGCCAAGGCGGAGGGTATGGTTTCCGAAGCCCTGAAGTCCCTGTTCGCGGTGGCGGAGAACTACCCCGACCTGAAGGCGAACCAGAACTTCCTGGCCCTCCAGGAGGAGCTGGCGGGCACGGAGAACAAGATCGCTTATGCGAGGCAGTTCTACAATGACTCGGTCATGGCGTACGACGTCGCGCGCCAGCGCTTCCCCGCGAACGTCATCTACGGGGGCAAGTTCGGCGAGCAGCGCGAGTATTTCGAGCCCGAGACGCCGGCTTACAAAGAAGTCCCCAAGGTATCATTCTCCTGAGCCTGGGACGACATACGGATAGACCCTGAGGCGGTCGTGGCCGGGCGTGAGAGCACGCGGCACGGCCGCCACTGGTAGAAGGTAAGAGAAGTGTACGAAGCAATATCGTCCAACAAGTGGAAGTCCGGCCTGATGCTCGGGCTGTTTGTAGTTCTCGTGGTAGGCATGGGCTACGTCATCGGCCTCGCATGGGGCGGGACCAGCCACCCGCAGTACGCATTCATCGGGCTGGCCATAGGCTTTACGATCGCACTCATCATGGGCATAGTCAGCTACTGGTCGAGCGACAAGGTCGCGCTGTCGGTCTCGGGGGCGATGCCCATTGACGACGACCCGCGGTGGATCAGGTACCGGAACGCGGTCGAAGGCCTTGCCATAGCCGCCGGGGTCCCGACGCCGAGGATATACGTTATCGACGACCCGGCGCCTAACGCGTTCGCGACCGGACGCAACCCCGCAAACTCGGCGGTGGCCGCGACCACGGGGCTGCTGGACATGATGAACGACCAGGAGCTCCAGGGGGTCATCGCCCACGAGATGTCCCACGTCAAGAACTACGACATCCTCTTCCTCAGCATGACCATCGTGCTCGTGGGTACCGTTATCATGATGTCAGACATCTTCCTCAGGACGTTCTGGTTCAGCGACAACGACAGTGACAGCGGAGAGGCCGGATTGATCTTCATGGTGATCGGCATCGCGCTCGCCATCATCGCCCCGATAATCGCTCAGCTCATCAAGCTCGCGATCGGCAGGAAGCGCGAGTACCTGGCTGACGCTAACGGCGCGCTGCTGACGCGTTACCCGCCCGGACTGGCGAACGCGTTGCGAAAGATCGGCGGCGACAACAAGCAGCTCCGAAGGGCTAACAAAGCGACCGCCCACCTCTTCATCGCGCAGCCGCTCAAGACCGGGAGCGGTGAGAAGGGCAGTTGCCTGAACCGCATGTTCGACACGCACCCTCCGATCGAAGACCGCATCGCCCGCCTGGATGCGTCGGCCGGCCAGTTCCAGGAGATACAGCCGGGCGCTCCCCAGTAGGGGTCAGGTCGTGCGGTGCGTTTTGCACCTGCCTGGCCTTTTCGAACAGAGCGCTCGCACGGCTGGTGCAAAACGCACTGCACGACCTGACCCCATTGTTCTGCTTTTACTTTTCCTCGCATTCTGTACAATGAGGGCTCCAGGAACCCGTAACAGAGGGACTACGGAATAATCTTGATCCCCCACCGCAAAACAATCACATTAATAGTGCTTCTTACGGCAGTCGTGCCGGCCGCCGTCTTGCTGGCCGGCTGCTCCTGGTTTGGATCGCCTCAGAGCAAGGCCCCGGTCAAAGTCGACGCAAAGGCGGAGGCGCGCAAGCCGGTGACGTGCCCTCTATGCGGGCTGGTGCCGGCCGATCCAACATTCATCCTGCGCCGCCCTGTCGCCGTCAAGATAGAGAACGACCCGGCCGCGAGGCCGCAGTCGGGACTGGACAAAGCTGACGTGGTATATGAAGAGGAATGCGAAGGCGGCGTAACCAGGTTTGTGGCGATCTTCCTCGATAAAAACGTGGAGACCGTCGGGCCGGTCCGCAGTGCCCGTCCCGCCGACATCGACATCACTTTCCCCTATAACGCGCTCTTCTGCCACTGCGGAGGGGGTGCGCCGATCCTTGCCATGGTCAGGGCATCGGGCATCCCGGACCTGGACGAACAGGCCTGGGCCGGCGCGTACTTCCGCACGAACAGCCGGCGTGCCCCGCACAACCTGTACTCCTCGACAGCGAGGCTTCGCACCGCTGGCGATACTGTATACCCTTACCAGGGACAGGTGCCCCAGCCCTTCGTGTTCTTGACAGACAAGCAGCAGGTGAAGATGGAGAAGGAGCGGGCTGACGAGATCAAGAGGGACCTGGCTAACCAGGCTCACCCTGACCCGAAGTTCACGCCGGCCCTGACAGTCATCAGCAACATCCACATCCCGTACCAGCCGACATGCGTGGTCGACTACAAGTACGATACGACCTGTGGGCGTTTCATGCGCTTCGAGAGGGGCGTTCCTCACACCGACCTGGCCACAGGAGGGCAGATCGCGGCCGACACGGTCATCGTCCAGTACGTCACGAGCACCCGCTCGGGGCTGATCGACGTGAACGGCGCGGATACACCTAACATCGGCATCATCGGATCAGGGAAGGCGCAGGTCTTCGTGCGCGGCAGGGTCATAGACGCGACCTGGCAGAAGGCGGCTCGAACGGCTTTCACGACCTACACTGACAGCTGGGGAAAGGCGATCCCCGTCAAGCCCGGAACCACCTGGATCGAGCTCGTGCCCATCTCGACCCCGGTCACGATCAGCTAGTCACGAACGGCAGCGGCATCGCTCTCGAGGGTCTTTCCATCGCTAGCTCTCGTTGCAGGGGGCATACCCTATTCGATATCATGGAATTCCAATCACCAGGAAAGGCAGACAATGGACAAGAACGTCGAGAAAGGCACAGACAGAGTCAAGAGAGGCCTCGCAGAGATGCTCAAGGGCGGCGTCATCATGGACGTCACCAACGTCGAGCAAGCGAAGATCGCCGAGGATGCCGGCGCGGTCGCCGTCATGGCTCTCGAGCGCGTCCCGGCGGACATCAGGGCTGCGGGAGGAGTCGCGCGAATGGCCGACCCGACGGTCATCCAGGGCATAATCGAAGCGGTGACCATCCCCGTCATGGCAAAGTGCCGGATAGGGCACTTCGTCGAGGCCCAGGTGCTCGAGGCGATGGGCGTGGACTACATCGACGAGAGCGAGGTGCTGACCCCCGCCGACGAGAAGCACCACGTCGATAAGCGGAAGTTCAAGGTCCCGTTCGTCTGCGGCGCGATCAACCTGGGCGAGGCGCTGAGACGCATCGGCGAGGGCGCGGCCATGGTCCGCACGAAGGGCGAGGCGGGCACCGGAAACGTCGTCGAGGCGGTCCGCCACATGAGGACGATCACGGGTGAGCTTGCCAGGCTCACCACCCTGCCTCACGAAGCGCTGATGAGCGCCGCCAAGGAGCTTCAGGCCCCATACGATCTGGTCGAGGAGGTCGCATCCACGGGCAAGCTTCCCGTAGTCAACTTCTCCGCGGGCGGCATCGCCACCCCGGCGGACGCGGCCCTGATGATGCAGCTCGGCGCGGACGGAGTCTTCGTGGGCTCGGGCATATTCAAGTCGGAAGACCCCGCAGTACGCGCGAAGGCGATAGTGCAGGCGACTACTCATTTCGAAGACGCCGAACTCATTGCGGAGGTGTCCCGCGGTATCGGGGAGGCCATGAAAGGCCTCGAGATCAGTGAGATCGCCAAGGAGAACATGATTCAGTTCCGTGGCTGGTAACGACTTGAAGATCGGGGTCCTCGCTCTTCAAGGAGCGGTGCGAGAGCACCTTCAGATTATCGAGCTGTGCGGTGCCCGGGGGGTCGGGATCAAACGCCCCGCCGGGCTCGTTGACGTGTGCGGGCTCATCATCCCCGGAGGAGAAAGCACCACGATTGGAAAACTTATTGATGAGTATGGGTTCGCGGGCCCTATCAAGCGGCTTGCGGCCGAGGGAGTACCTATATATGGTACTTGTGCCGGCCTCATCATCGTTTCCAGGCGGGTGACCGGAAAGCACGGGACCATTCTCGGGCTCGCCGACGTCACGGTCGATCGAAACGCGTTCGGGCGCCAGGTCGACTCGTTCGAGAGGGACCTGCGCGTAAGCGGCATCGAAGACGAGGACACGCCGTTCAGGGCGGTCTTCATCAGGGCGCCGGTCATGAGCGCGACGGGGCCGGGGGTCGTCGAGATGGCAAGCGTTGAAGAGGGCGTCGTCATGGCGCGCGACGGCAACGTTCTGCTCGGGGCATTCCACCCCGAGCTCACGGACGATACCAGGGTGCACCGCTACTTCCTGGAGATGATCAAGGCGTCGCGGGGCTCCAGCGAACCGGAGGTATGACATGTCGGGACATTCCAAGTGGCACTCGATAAAGCATAAGAAGGGCAAGGAAGACGCGAAGCGCGGCCAGTTGTTCAGCAAGCTCTCGCACCGGATCACGATAGCCGCGCGAGAGGGCGGGGGCAACCCGGACATGAATGCGACGCTCGCTCACGAGGTCGAGAGCGCGCGCAGCTACAGCATGCCGATGGAGAACATCAAGCGCGCCATCGCGAAGGGCACCGGCGAGCTTGCCGGCGGCCAGCTCGACCATATGACTTTTGAGGGCTACGGGGAAGCAGGGGTCGCCATCATCGTCGACGTCCTCACCGATAACCGCAACCGCACCTCGGCCGAAGTCCGCAAGGCCTTCACGCGTGCCGGGGCAAGGCTGGGCGAGACAGGCTCTGTCGCCTGGATATTCGAGAAGAAGGGCCTCTTCCTCATCAAGAAGACCTCGGAGCATGACGAGGACGAACTCCTCACGATCGCTCTGGACGCGGGCGCCGACGATCTGAGGGATGAAGGCGACTACTGGGAGATCGTCTGCGACATCGAGAACTTCGCCAGGGTACGGGACGGGCTCAAGGCCGCCGGTGTCGAGACCGAGAGCGCGGAGCTCACCATGGTGCCCAAGAACACGATAAAGCTGGACAGCGACGGCGCGAGGAAGGTGCTCCGCCTCATCGATGTGCTCGAGGAGCTCGACGACGTCAATGACGTCTACGCCAACTTCGACATACCCGATGAGGTCCTCGAGGAAGAAGCCACGCTCTAGGACCGCGGGAGGAGGCCCGCCTCCCCGGCGCGAAGCACTGAGTGTGTTGGAACTGTTGCCACGGATGATTGGACGGCCGCCGCTTGACTAAAGAATTCAGGGTGCTCGGCGTCGATCCCGGGATAACGAACACCGGCTACGGCCTGGTCATCGAACGCTCAGGCAATCTCTGTGCCGACGCTCACGGCGCCATCACCACCCGCAGCGCCGCCGACATGTCAGACAGACTCGATAAACTTTACAGGGAGGCTCGACAGGTCATTCTCGAGCTGTCGCCCGACGTCGTGGTCCTCGAGCAACTGTTTTTCAACACGAACCAGAAGACGGCAATAGCGGTAGGGCAGGCGCGCGGCGTCATCCTCCTTGCGTGCAACCACGCGGGCGCGGGGTGGGCCGAGTACACGCCGCTCGAGGTCAAGCAGGCTGTTGTGGGGAACGGCAACGCCACCAAAGAACAGGTCCAGTACATGGTGAAGATGCTTCTGAAGATGTCGGAGCCCCCGAAGTCGCTCCATGCGAGCGACGCGCTTGCGATGGCCATATGCCACCTGCAGGCGCGAAGGTTCCGGGAGCTGACGGGGACTTGAGATGATCGCATACATCAAAGGCAGGATAATCGAAAAAGACCCCGACCGGCTCGTCGTGCTCGTCGGCGGCCTGGGAATCGAGGTGAAAGCACCCGCCGGGACGATCGACAAAGCGCCGGGGACCGGAGACGAGGTCGCGCTGCATACCTACCTTCTGGTCAGGGAGGATGCGCTCCAGCTCTACGGTTTCGATACCCCGAAGGCCCGCGACCTGTTCATCAAGCTTATGTCCGTGTCGGGCTTTGGAGCCCAGAAGGCGCTCTCGGTGCTCTCGATATTCCCGCCCGAGAGGTTCCACAGCGTCGTCCAGGCGGGCGATGCAAACGCCCTGACGGTTATACCTGGCGTGGGCAGGAAGAGCGCGGAGCGCCTGCTGCTCGAGATGAAAGACAAGATAGAGCCGTCGGTCGAGGACATCACCGGAGTGCCGGCCGAGGGCCGCTTCGCAATCCAGGAGGCGGCGGAGGCCCTCGTGCAGCTCGGCTACACCAGGCTCGAGGCGCACGACGCGCTGCAGAAGTACCCCTTCGAGGGCGAGGAAGCTTCGGTAGAGGAGCTCCTCCAGTTCGCCCTCAAGCAGATGTCGAGGTCTTGATCACGACTTGATCCGGGGACAGGAACCGGATCAGGCCCTGTACACCAGGAGATGCATTGGCCGCTGAAGAGCACAGCAAAGGACTGGCCGGAGAAGCCCTGTCCGCCGAGGACAAGGCGCTCGACCTGACCTTGCGACCGCGTGCGTTGTCCGAGTTCGTCGGACAGTCCGCCAACAAGGAACAGCTGCGCATCTTCATCGAGGCGGCGAAGAACCGGGGCGAGGTCCTCGACCACGTCCTGCTCTCCGGCCCTCCCGGTCTCGGCAAGACGACGCTGGCGGCCATCATCGCCAACGAGCTCGGGGTCAACACGCGATCGACCAGCGGCCCGGCCCTGGAGCGGCAGGGCGACCTCGCGGCGATACTCACCAACCTCGAGGAGGGAAACGTCCTCTTCATCGACGAGATACACCGCCTGCCCCGAACGGTCGAGGAGATCCTTTACCCCGCGATGGAGGATTTCCAGATAGACATCATCATCGGAAAAGGGCCGGGCGCGCGCGACGTGCGCCTGCCTCTGCCGAAGTTCACCCTTATAGGCGCGACGACGAGGGTCGGACTCATGACCGCGCCGCTGCTTACCCGCTTCGGCGTTTCGTCGCGGCTCGACTACTATCCCATCGTAGAAATGGAGGCCATCGTCAAGAGGGCGGCGGCCATACTGCAGATAAGCATCGACGTGTCAGGCACCCATGAGGTCGCACGCCGTGCGCGTGGGACGCCGCGAGTGGCCAACCGCCTGCTGCGCCGCGTCCGCGACTACGCTGAGGTGGAAGCCGACAACGTGATCACGGGCGACGTCGCCGCGCGTGCGATGACGATGCTGCAGATCGACGACATGGGCCTGGACGTGCTCGACCAGGCCATCCTTACGACTGTGATCGATAAGTTCTCAGGTGGCCCAGTCGGCCTGAAGACCCTGGCTGCCGCGATCGGCGAAGAGGCCGACACCCTCGAGGAAGTCTACGAGCCTTACCTCATGCAGATAGGGTTCATCAAGCGCACTCCGCGAGGGCGCGTCGCCACGCCGCGCGCGTTCAAGCACCTGGGCCGCGAGCCCGGGAGCGGCAGCGTAGAGTCGCAGAGCCTGTTCTGAGCTCAACCACTTGATGACAAGAGAAGGAAAAATGAAGGTCCTGCTGCACACGTGTTGCGCGCCGTGCCTCATTCATCCGCTCTCCCTGCTCGAAGAGCGCGGGTACGAAGTCGTGCCCTTCTTTTATAACCCGAACATCCACCCGTTCCGCGAATACCGCGACAGATACTTCGCTGTCGTCGAATACTGCGGGCAGAAAGGACTCGAGCTGCGTGCCGGGGCCTATGACATGGAGCGCTTCTTCGCTCTCGTAGCCGAGGAAGAGGCCTCTCGCACGGCGGCCCCTGAGCCTGCGTTGAGGTGCGCCCGCTGCTTCACAATGCGCATGACCCGCGCGGCTTCGGAAGCGCGCAGGCTGGGCATCCCCGAGTTCACGACCACGCTGCTGGTGAGCCCTTACCAGGACCAGCGCCTGATCCGGGAGGCTGGAGAAACAGCCGCCATCGAGCACGGAGTTCACTTCGTCTTCGAGGACATGAGCGGTGGCTACAGCGAGTCCGTAACCCTTTCTCGAGAAGCTGGGATGTACCGCCAGTCTTATTGCGGGTGCGTGTACAGCGAGAAGGAACGCTACCAGAAGAACGATCCCCCACGCCGATGAGAACAGAAACCTTCGATTACTATCTCCCGCCCGGCCTGATCGCGCAGGACCCGCTGCCTGACAGGGACACCAGCCGGCTGATGCTCGTTGACCGCGAGCAGCGCCGGGCGTCGCATCATTCGTTCCGAGACCTTCCGGGCTTTCTCATGCCGGGAGACTGCCTCGTCGTCAACACCTCCCGGGTCATCCCGGCCAGGCTCGCGGGAACCAAGGAGCCGACCGGAGGCGCGGTCGAGCTCCTGTTGCTCGAGAACACGGGCGGTGACCGCTGGAAGGCTATGACTCGAGGCGCCTCACTCCGCCCGGGCGTCCGCATTTCTTTCGCGCGCGGCGCGCTCGCGGCCCGTGTCGTCGAAGGTCCACGTGCGGGCCAGGTGATCGTCGACCTGGAGGCTCCGGGGGGCAACACGCGCGATGCGATAGACGTGGCCGGCGAAGTACCTCTGCCTCCCTATATCACGCACGAACTGCTGGACGGAGAGCGCTACCAGACCGTCTACGCTGACAGAGAGATATCCGCGGCCGCACCGACTGCCGGGCTCCACTTCACCCCAACGCTGCTTGACGAGATCACTTGCCTCGGTATAACCATCGCACGCCTCGAGCTCGCGGTCGGTATGGACACCTTCGTCCCGGTGCGCGAGGAGCTCACCGAGGACCATCGGATGCACTCCGAGTGGTACTCGATGGACGACGAGTGCGCCGCAGCCATCAACGCGGCGCGTTCGGCCGGTGGCCGAGCGGTAGCCGTCGGCACCACGTCCGTGCGTGTGCTGGAGTCGTGCGCCAAGGCGGATGGAACCGTGTCGCCCGGCCGCGGCTACACTGACGTGTTCATCACGCCGGGCTACTCCTTCAAGGCCGTCGACGCGGTCATCACTAACTTTCACTTCCCGCGCTCGACCCTGATCATGCTCGTGTCCGCATTCGCCGGGACGGACCTGCTGCTCGCGTCCTACGGGGAGGCCGTCCGCCAGAGCTACCGCTTCTATTCCTTCGGCGATGCTATGCTGGTGGTATGACAGTGGAACCCGTTGAAGGCTTTTCTTTTAAGATAACGGCACGCGACCCCGCCACGGGTGCGCGCGCCGGGATACTTTCCACGCCGCACGGCCAGGTGATGACGCCCTGCTTCATGCCCGTTGCGACCCAGGGGACCGTGAAGGCCATGCGGCCTGAACAGGTTCGAGACCTCGGCTTCGGGATGATCCTGTCCAACGCCTATCACCTCTGGCTGCGCCCGGGCGTCGAGCTGATCGAGAGAGCGGGTGGCCTGCATGATTTCATGCGATGGGACGGCGCGATCCTCACCGACTCCGGCGGCTACCAGGTGATGAGCCTTGGCAAAGACGTCAGGATCACGGAAGAGGGTGCATCTTTCCGCTCGCACCTGGACGGCTCGACGGTCTTCCTGAGCCCGGAGGAATCGATGCGCCTGCAGTCAGCCATCGGAGCGGACATCGCCATGGCGCTCGACGAATGCCTCCCATACCCGGCCGAGAGGGAGCGCGTCGAGCGCTCGGTGTCCCTCAACCTCGACTGGGCTTCTCGCTGCACGGCCGCGCACGACAACCGCGCGCAGGCACTCTTCGGGATAGTTCAGGGCGGAGCTTTTCCCGACCTGAGGGCCCGGAGCGCCGGGGCGATGGCGGAGCTGGAGTTTCCCGGGTACGGCCTGGGCGGACTCTCCGTCGGCGAGCCGCGCGACCTGATGCTGGAGATGATCGGGATCACGCTGGAGAACCTGCCAGGCGACCGGCCACGCTACCTGATGGGCGTCGGAGATCCGGAGGGGTTGGCCGCGTCCGTCGCACTGGGGATCGACCTCTTCGACTCGGTGCTTCCTACGCGCATAGCCAGGAACTCATCGGCGCTGGTCGGGCTCGAGAGGCTCAACCTGAGAAACGCGGCTTACAAAGACGACCTGGGGCCGCTCGATGAGACCTGTGGCTGCTACACATGCGCCAGTTACACGAGGGCGTACCTGCGTCATCTCGTCATGGCAAAAGAGATACTGGGGTTTCATCTGCTGACCGTGCACAACCTGTTTCGGCTCTCCTGGTTGATGAGCGGCTTTCGCCTCGCGATAGAGGCCGGCACACTGGCAGAACATCTTCGAGAACTACGAGCAACGGGCGCGCAGTATTGACGAAGACCATGGTACGGCGAATGACAAAGGGCAATTCTTACATTATGATAATTGGGATTTGCGTATCGCAAAACGAAACGTCCGAAAGGAATTGGTGAAAATGACGCTTGTGTACGGGTTGATCGCAGCCCACCCGGGGGTTCTGGCGGCGGCGGCGACGGCGCCGAAGAAGACTTCGACTTCCGGCTTCGGGGCGTGGGGTCTGTGGATCATCCTCGGACTCATGTTCATCGTGATGTATTTCGTGCTCTACCGCCCTCAGAGGAAGAGGCAGCAGGAAGCGCAGAGCCTGCTCACCCAGTTGCGGAAGGGCGACGAGGTCGTGACGATAGGCGGCATTCACGGGACGATCAAGAAGATGACCGAGGATAGCGTTGTCCTGGAGGTCGACAAGGGCGTCAGGATGACTTTCAGCAGGTCGGCCATTGCGCGGACTGTTACGGTCCACGAAGAGCGGGAAGAGGACGAGCTTGCCGCCGTGGAGCCGGAAGAGGAAGAAACCGAGGATTACGAGGAAGAAGAGTACGAAGAGGAGGAGGACTACGAGGAGGAGGAGCCTCCGGAGGAGTCCGAGGAAGAGGCCGAAGCCGACCTGGAGACCGAGACCGGCGACGACGAGACCTCTGGCGGTGGAGGGAAAAAGGGCAAGTAGCTCGAGAACCGGCAAAGCTGCTGTCCCGTCCAACCTTGAGAAAACCGCGCGCGCATTCCGCTCGATCAGCTTTTGCGTGGAGCGTGTTCGTATAACTGAAAGACGCCGGGCGAGAGATTCCCGGTCGGGACTGGAGATCGAATGAGCAAGAAGACCAAGAACCTGCTTTCGGTGGGAATGGTGCTGCTGATACTCGTCGCCCTGCTGGGCGTCAAGTTCGCGTTCAACATGACCCCCCGCCTCGGACTCGACCTCAAGGGCGGGATCAGCCTGGTGTACGAGGCCACGCCGTCCAAGGGCAAGACCCTGGACCAAGCGGTTCTTGCGAAGACTGTCGAGACAATAAGGAAGCGCGTTGACAGGCTGGGCGTAGCCGAGCCGGAGATCACCACCCAGGGCACGAGAAATGTTGTCGTCCAGTTGCCCGGTATCCACGACCCGCAGCGAGCCAAGAACCTCGTCGGCGAGACGGCGCAGCTCCAGTTTCGCCTGGTGACCGGCTCCAAGTCGGCGGCGGACGCCAAGAAAGACGCGGCGTACAAAGTATCGACGGGCGACCAGTTGCAGGAGAACCAGCCCGTTACGCTTCCGCTGAAGCAGGACAAAGATAACGTCGTCCTGAAGCTCGGCCCGACGCTCATGACGGGCGACCTCATCAAGAGTGCCGCGGTTTCGGTGACCGAGGGCACGCCGAAGGTGACCTTCACGCTTACGGATGCGGGTGCGAAGAAGTTCGGCGACATCACCAAGGCCAACGTCAACAAGCAGCTTGCCATCGTGCTCGACTACAAGGTCGAGTCTGCCCCCAACATCCAGAACGCGATCACAGAGGGCAACGGTGAGATCACGGGCAACTTCACGGACCAGCAGGCAAAGGACCTCGCCACCGTGATCAATACGGGCGCCCTGCCCGTCTCGTTGCGGCTCCTGACCGAAAACGACGTCACGGCAACGCTCGGACGCGACTCACTGAACAAGGGCTTGCTCGCGGGCGTGATCGGCCTCGCGATCGTGGCGCTGTTCATGCTCCTGTATTACAGGGTGCTGGGAATCGTCACTTGCCTCGCGCTGATGGTCTTTGGAGGCCTGGTTTTCGGGTTCGTGTGCGTGTTGAACGGTTTCTGGACGCTGACGCTCGCGGGCATCGCCGGAATAATTGTGTCGATCGGAATCGCGGCTGACTCGAGCATTGTCTTCTTCGAGCGCCTGAAAGAGGACGTCAAGGCGGGCAGGACCATCCGTTCGACCGTCGACACCGCCTACAAGTCCGCTTTCCGCACGATCCTGGCGGCCGACACCGTGTCTTTCGCCGCCGCCGCGATCCTTTACCTGTTCGCTGTCGGTTCGGTGAGAGGCTTTGCCCTCACGCTGGGCATCGCGACAATACTCGACGTGTTTATATCGTATTTCTTCACGCATCCCCTGACCTCGCTGTTATCCGGTACAAGGCTGCTGGCGAAGCCGGGCGCAGCCGGAGTGCGCATGGAGGCCTCGGTCGAGGGAGGTGAGGCCCAGTGAAGCTCTGGCACCGCATCAAGGACCTGAACTTCGTCGGGCACAAGTACATATGGTTCACGATATCGGCTATCGTGATGCTGGTCGCCATCGTGGCGCTTATCGTGCGCGGATTGAACTTCGGCATCGACTTCACCGGCGGCACCGAGCTGGACGTCAAGGTGAAGCCCGGGACCACGATCGCCCAGGTCAGGAGCGCGGCCGGTTCGGTCGGCTTTGCTGATGCTCAGATCCAGTCTGCGGGGAACAACGAGGTCATTGTGCGCGTTCCGAAGCTCGACGACGCACAGAAGACCAAGCTCAGCGACGCACTCAAGGCTAAAGCAAACATGGTCGAGGTGCTGGGGATCAGCGACGTCGGCCCGGGTTGGGGAGGGCAGGTCAGCAGGCAGGCGATCATCGCGTTTATTGTGTTCGTCTTCGCCATCCTCATCTATATCAGTGTTCGCTTCGAGTTCAAGATGGCGGTGACGGCGATCATCGAGATCGTGCACGACTCTGTCATCACGGTGGGAGTATATGCTCTCACAGGAAGACAGGTGACGCCTGCAACTGTCATTGCGGTCCTCACTATCCTCGGTTACTCGCTATACGACACCGTCGTCGTGTTCGACCGCATCAAGGAGAACGGTGATCTGCTGACCAGGCAGAGCAAGCAGACGTATTCCGAGGTCGTGAACCACTCGGTGAACCAGGTGCTGGCCAGGTCCATCAACACCTCGTTGGTGACCCTCATCCCGATCGTGTCGATCCTCATATTCGGCGGCACGGTGCTGACGGCGTTCGCTTTCCCGCTCTTCATTGGCGTGCTCTCGGGCGCCTACTCGAGCATCATCCTGGCGCCCCCGATCGTAGCGATGTGGAAAGAGACCGAGCCGAAGAACAAGGCTTACCGCGAGCAGGTCGAACGCAGGCAGACTCGAGAAGCGCGCGTGTCAGCCGGAGGCGCTGTCGAGGTGCCTGTGCCAAAGGGCGTGGTCCCGAAGGCTTCCGCAAAGTCCACACAGGGCCAGGCGCCGAAGGCGGGAGCTGGCAAGGCCGCCGCAAAGCCTGCCCAGAAGAAGCCGGCCGCCGCGGGCAAGGCAAAGTCAAAGCCGGCAGAGAAAGCTGTGCCCGAGGCAACCCCCAAAGCGGCCGCCCCAAAGCCGCAGCCCAAGCCAAAGCCGAAGGGCGCGCCAACCTCCAAGAGCCAGGCTAAATCACGGACCAAGGGTCCTGGGAGCGGGAAAAAGAAAAAGAAGAAGAAATGACATCTGAGTCGCCGGGCGCGGAAAAGCTCTTTTTGATGACCCGGCGCTTCCTCTCCAAGAGCGGGCAGCGCCAGGTCGAGAAGGCCTACCGCGTCGCGCGTAACTCGCATGCAGACCAGCTCCGGAAGTCCGGCGAAGCCTTCATCGAACACCCCGTCGCCGTCGCCGCGACGCTTGCAGAGCTCGAGCTGGACCCCGATACCATCAGCGCGGCACTCCTCCACGACGTCATCGAAGACACCGAGGTGACCCTTGTCGACGTACGCGAACAGTTCGGCGACCCGGTGGCCGAGATCATCGACGGGGTCACCAAGCTGGACAGGTTCAAGTTCGGCTCGCGGGAGGAGCAGCAGGCGGAGAACATGCGCAAGATGCTCATCGCCATGGCCCGCGACGTCCGCGTGATCCTGATCAAGCTCGCCGACCGCCTCCACAACATGGAGACCATCGAAGCGCTGCCCCCCGCCAAGCGCCGCGAGATAGCCCAGGAGACGCTGGACATCTACGCTCCGCTCGCACACCGGTTCGGCATCTCACAGATCAAGTGGAGGCTCGAGGACCTGTCGTTCGAGGTCCTGCACCCCAAGCGCTATGACCAGATAAAGCGGATGGTCACCGAGCGTAGGGCCGAGCGCGAGAAGTACATGCAGCAGGTCTCCGAGCAGATATCGAGCGAGCTGAAGAAGAACAAGGTCAAGGCTGACGTATCCGGGCGCGTGAAGCACTTCTACAGCATCTACGAGAAGATGGTGAACCGCGGCATCGAGTTCGACGAGATAATGGACCTCTCCGCGGTCAGGGTCACCGTAGACTCTGTGCGCGACTGCTACGCCGCGCTCGGGGTGATCCACGCGATGTGGATGCCCGTCCCCGGGCGCTTCAAGGACTACATCGCCATGCCGAAGCTGAACCTCTACCGCTCGCTTCACACGGTTGTGATAGCGCTCGAGGGCCGGCCGCTCGAGATACAGATCCGCACCGAGGAGATGCACCGCACCGCCGAGTACGGCATCGCCGCGCACTGGCTCTACAAGGAGCGCTCGCGGCGTGACCAGGGCGGGCGCGCCTGGCTGAAACAGGTGATGGAGTGGCAGCAGGAGATGAAAGACCCGACCGAGTTCATGAAGAACCTCAAGGTCGACCTCTTCCAGGACGAGGTCTTTGTGTTCACCCCGAAGGGCAAGCTGCTCGCGCTACAGGCCGGCTCGACCCCTATCGACTTTGCCTACAGCATCCACACTGAAGTGGGCCACAAGTGCGTCGGCGCCAAGGTGAACGGGAAGATGGTCCCGCTTACTTACCGACTGCAGAACGGCGACATTGTCGATGTCATGACCTCCAAGAACGCCTCCGGCCCGAGCCAGGACTGGATGAACATCGTGGAAACATCCCGTGCCCGCAACAAGATAAGGCAATGGTTCTCGCGCGAGCGGCGTGAGGACGAGCGTAACGAAGGCAAGGAGGCCCTCGACCACGCGATGCGGAAGAGGGGCGTGCCGTTCCAGCGCAAGGAGGTCTCGAGGATACTGACCCGGCTCGCTGCCGAGTCCCACCTCACCGACATGGACGACCTCTACCGGCAGATCGGCGCCGGCCATGTCTCGGCCAACGTCGTCGCGAACAAGGTAGTGCAGTACCTCGGTGAAGGGAAGAAGCCGGTGATCGTTCCGGAGCGCGAGTCCCTGCCGAAGCACAGGCCGGAGTTTGCCGAGGCCGAAGACGCGCGCCTGAGCCAGCGGATCAAAGTGCACGGGATCGACAACGCGCTGGTCCAGGTCGCGCACTGCTGCTACCCCGCTCCCGGCGAGCCGATCGTTGGTTTTGTCACCAGGGGCAGGGGAGTATCGGTGCACCGCGACGACTGCTCGAACGTCAACGAACTGTCGCGCGAGGCCGACCGCCTGATCAAGGTCACGTGGGAGAAGGACGAGCCCAAGGTGAGGATGGCGGAGGTGTGCGTCGAGGCCTGGGACAGGCCGAAGCTGGTGCGCGACATCGCAACGGTCCTCGGGGACCAGGGGGTCAACATCCTGTCGGCTTCTTTCTCGGCCGACTCGATGCACCTCTCCAAGAGCAACTTCGTTTTCGAGATCGGCTCGAACGTGCACCTCGAGGACATCTTCAAGGACCTCAAGCGCGTGGACTCTGTGATCGACGCCTACGAGGTGGCGTCCGAAGAGGAGTCCGCGGGCTCGTAGTAATGTCCGGCGGGGCGGCGGACATCCAGCCTGCAGGAGGCGTTTCTCACGAGAGCGGTTATCCAGCGAGTAAAGAGTTGCAGTGTCTCCGCGGGACATAAAGTCATCTCGGAGACTTCAACCGGTCTGCTGGTCCTGCTCGGGGTCGCGAAGGGTGACACGGAGAAGGACCTCGCTTACCTTTCCGACAAGGTCCTCAACATGCGCATATTCCCCGACGACCAAGGGAAGATGAACCTGTCGGTCCTGGATATCGAAGGGCAGGTGGCCGTGGTCAGCCAGTTCACCCTGCTGGCCGATACCCGCAAGGGGAGGCGCCCGTCTTTCATCGACGCGGAGGATCCCCCGCGGGCGGAGGAGATGTACGAGAAGTTCGTCGACCGCATCCGGGCCGCCGGCCTCGAGGTGGGCACCGGCTCGTTTGGTGAGATGATGCTTGTCAGCCTTCAGAACTGGGGACCGGTCACCATCGTCATCGACTCCACGGCCTGAACGGTACGGCTCTCCCCTGAGCCGGACCACTCGAACCGCTATGCTATTATTCTTAGGATAATTCTCGGAGGCTTTCTGGTGGGAAAACTGTTTGTAAAGACCATGGAAGTCGGGATGCTCGGCGCCAACTGTTACCTCGTCATGGACGACTCGGACAAGGAGGGGTTCATAATCGACCCCGGCGCCGAGGCCCGAAAGATAATCGATGCCGCTTCGCAGACCAGGCTGGACTGCAAGGCGATACTGTGCACGCATGGCCACATGGACCACGTCGGAGCTGTGGGTAAGGTCGCCGAAGCGATCGGCGCACCGGTCATGATCTCGAAAACGGACTCAGGCATCCTAGAGGGCGCTGTCCGTGGGATCGTGGGCAAGATCGGCGCGATGCGCGTCTCAAAGCCGAAGCAGGACGGCGTGGGGTATCTCGAGGCGGGGCAGGCTCTCGATTTCGGCACCCGCAAGATGAGGGTGGTGCCAACGCCGGGGCATACCCCCGGCTCGATGAGCTTCATCGTCGGTCAGAGCGTCTTCTGCGGGGACCTGGTCTTCCAGGGCTCGATAGGGCGCACCGACCTCCGCGGTGGCTCGATGTCGCAACTGCTCCAGTCCGTGCGCAAGTACATCTGGGTCATGCCCGGCGATACGGTGATATATCCGGGCCACGGCCCGTCGACCACCATCCGCGCGGAGAAGGCACGCAACCCGTACCTTCGCGACCTGGAACCGGAGGTCTGAGATGGCTCTGAAATACAAGGCCCCCAAGGGGACGTTCGACCTGTGCTATCCCGACTCCGAGAAGATAGAGAGGCTTGTCAGGGCCGCGTGCGAGGTCATGTCCCTCTATGGCTACCAGCGGATCACGACGCCGCTCATCGAGAGCACCGACCTGTTCAAGCGCAGCATCGGCGAGGACACCGATATCGTCAATAAGGAGATGTACTCGTTCGAGGACCGGGGTGGCGAGTGGTTGACACTTCGCCCGGAAGGCACGGCCCCGGTGGTGCGAGCATTTATCGAGAGGGGGCTCGCTTCGCGCGGTCTGCCCCAGAAAGTATTCTACGAGGGGCCGATGTTCCGGCGGGAGAGGCCGCAAGCGGGGCGCTTCAGGCAGTTCACGCAGATAGGCGCCGAGGCTATTGGCAGCGACGACCCGTTCCTCGACGCCGAGATAATCGCGATGAACGACCACCTGTTCAAGCTGCTGGGGCTTGGGGGGTACAAGCTGCTCGTGAACAGCGTCGGCTGCTCCGAATGCAGGCCCGATTACGTGAACAAGCTGAGCGAATTCCTGCAGGGGCTCAGCGGGACGCTCTGTGAAGACTGCCAGAGGCGCGCCCGGGAGAACCCGCTGCGCGTTTTTGACTGCAAGCATGATTCCTGTAAGAGGGCGATAACCGGGGCTCCCACCATAGGCTCCATGCTCTGCCCGCGGTGCCGCGAGCACTTCGATTCCGTCTTAAAGCACCTCGATCGGCTCGACATCCCGTTCGAGGTTGACGAGCGGATGGTAAGGGGTCTCGATTACTACACGAACACCGCTTTCGAGTTCCAGTTCGAGGGGCTCGGGGCGCAGAACACCGTCTGTGGCGGGGGCAGG
>Ga0209747_1000099_pt1 | contig 40634 bp, 37 predicted proteins | sample BarGraNGADG00311_FD_184498 | JGI IMG/M metagenome (GOLD analysis project Ga0209747, IMG submission 184498) | Arctic peat soil microbial communities from Barrow, Alaska - Barrow Graham LP Ref core NGADG0011-311 (SPAdes) (version 2) | ecosystem: Environmental > Terrestrial > Soil > Wetlands > Peat...
TGGCTCCCAGCCATAGTATCCAAATAACCCAATACGTTGCCCGGCACTCTGCCCGTCACCTTTTCCAATGGTTTGTGATAAATTCAGATATATATCCTTATTATTATTATTATCAGGATTGCCTCCATTGCCATTTACAAATCCGGCTCCATATTTAAAACCACAACGAAAATGACCTGTAGCCTCAATTCCGATCTGGTTATCATTAAATCCATAACTGTTATTTGGAGTCGTCATTGTATATACCTCATAATTCTGTCTGAGATAGTAGGAACGTTTTGAACTAAACATGTGATAAGCAGGTTCAAAACGTCCGACCCGGATGTTTAAGACATCCTTAATAATATTGCTGAATACAAGACTTACTGATTCGAGAGAACCTGTCTGAGACGCATTACTATTAAGACTATCTGGTCCCAGATAACTGGAGGATGGCATATCAATTCTCGGAGTATAGATCAGCAAAAATGAGACATTCTTGTGCAAAACACCTGCAGCCAATAAATCAAATCCTAACAAATTAAAACCTGATGCAGTACTTTTATTGGTTTTGTAAGTTGTATATCCGACTGGCAAACGCAAAGCAAGCGGTATTCCACCTTCAAATACATTCTTTTCTTTCCCCTGCTCTCCTGGAATCTGATATCCATTATCACGGAAACGTTGCCCGAAATCATTCAGTTTTGTAAATCCAGTATGACACATATTGCAATTGAATCCATACTTTCTTGCGAATTCAGGGATTGCCTGACCATCAAAAGGATAAATGAATTCGAAAAGACAAACAGTTATAATGATTGTAATTAGTTTTTTCATTTTGACCTCCGTTATTTTGGTAATTCCGAAGCCGGAATTGGTTTGACATTAGCAACTTCCGGATTTAAACTTGTCATAGCTGTAGTCAAAAAAGCAACAAGAGCCTTTTTCTCAGCTTTGGTAAGTCCCAGGGGAACAATCAGAGGAGAAATATTTGCATCGCCTGTATTTCCGCCTTTATTGTAAAGATCAATAACATCTTCCAGAGTTTTTTCCGATCCATTATGCATGTAAGGTGCTCTTAATGCTACATCTCTGATAGTCGGGGTCTTAAATGCTCCAATATCAGCCATATCTTTTGTGATAACGTACCTGCCTGAATCCGGCTTCGTAGGGTCTGTTGGTTTAACGCCAAGATTATGAAAACGCCCGTCGCTGAAATATCCTCCCCAGTGACAAGCTGTGCAGTGGCCTTTACCGTTAAAAATTTCCAAACCTTGCTTTTCCAATTTTGTTAATGCTTCATCATCTCCTCTGACATAACGGTCAAAAGGAGAATCCGTTGTGACAACAGTACGCTCAAAAGCGGCAATGGCTCCGGCAACCATATCGATAGTGACTATTGATGTGCCAAAAACTTGTTCAAACTCTTTTACATAACCGGGAATATCCTGCACTGAGCGGATCATAGATTCATGTGTATTTCCCATTTCAACCGGATTTTCGACCGGTCCTTTTGCCTGTTCTTCAAGGGTAGGCGCTCTTCCATCCCAAAACTGCAGGGGAGCATAAGCAGCATTTGATACAGGAGGGGATCTACGGTCACCTTTTTGACCGCCAGTTCCTGTGCTGGTTGGACCGGCATCTGACCAACCCATAGCCGGATTATGACAGGTAGCACAGCTGATCGTATTATCTTTTGATAATCTGGTATCAAAATACAACTGTTTGCCCAACAGGATTTTAAAACTAGACTGTGGGTTGTTTACCGGCGTAATGACAGGTGACAGATTACCTAATTTCTGCGGACCCAGTGATTGAACATTCACTGTTGTTATTGCTTTGACTACCTGGCTCTGTCCTGATAATAGAAAAGGAGTCAGGATAAAAAAGAATGCCATCAGAAAATTTAATTTCCTCATAATGTTTCCTTAATTTTAAGTTAATTGTCAGGTTTAATAAATTTTACAAACAATTGTTTGGATAAAATTAAACACTCTTAGAATTTTAAATGTTATATAATTTCTGGAAAAAGTTACATGATTCACATATTTTCTGTAAAGCCATTGTTTGGACGATTCTAATATAGCCGGTTTGAGTATACGTAGCGATTCCTGAAGGGTCATCATCCGCCGCTCCAGTGATTACCCCAGGCCCGAAAACCTTTAAGATTTTTTTTACCTTTATAAAAGTTTTTTTCAAAACGAATTGCGCTTGATGAAGTGATGTCACTTTTCAGCTTTTTGTATAGGCACCTTTAATCCGGCTTCTTTTGCTACACTAATTCCAATAGCAATAGCTTGTTTCCTGCTTTTTACTTTACCATTCTTGCCATTTCTACCAGATTTTAAGGTTCCTTCCTAAAATTCATGCATTACTTCCTCAATTTTGTCTTGAGCTTTTTTCGAATATCTTGCCATATAGTCTTGTCATTTCTTATCCATGTTCCTTCTTTCTCATTCAACATTGTCTTCATCAAGATCATTATGATCATCCCCTCCCAAACTGTAATAGTTATTCTCCTCATCCTCATTGCCTGTAATTTCCTGATCATCATCCAGTTCTGATCCCGGAATATCGAGGTCGCTGCCATATAGTTCGTCTTTGCCATCCAGTGGTTCAGACCGTTTTTTATTATCATCTTTTGTTTTCATAATAGAATTCCTTTCTTATAAAATTAGAAATATCAGGAGCTAAATTTTAAGTGCAGCTTTCTTACGGTCATTATCCTCCAATATCATTGCAAGGTCTTTCTGCCCCGAATTAATAAGTTCAATTTCACAAGAAATAAGAACCTCATCGCTAACCATTAACCCTCCCGTTTCCAGAGTAGTATTCCATACAAGCTCCCATTCACTTCTGTTGATTTTTCCTGTAACAGTAAATCCGGCCTTTTCGTTGCCCCATGGGTCCTTAACAATTCCACCAAATTGAATATTTAATTTGACATTTCTGGTAATCCCAATCATTGTCAATTCGCCCCATAATTCATGATTTCCATCATTATCAGCTTTTCCCATTGTACTCGATGTAAATGTTATCTGTTTATGGGTTTCCACATCAAAAAAATCTGCGCTCTTAAGGTGAGCATCACGTTTTTCATCATTTGTAGTAATTGAAGAGGCGTCAATCCAAAAGTCAACTTCAGCAGTTGAGAAGTCCTTGTCAGTTGTATAAATGCTTCCATCAAAGGTCTTAAATGAACCTTTAACATTAGCAATCATCAAATGTCTTACTCTAAAGGCAATTTCAGAATGAGCCTGGTCTATCGACCATCTGGTTTGTGTTGTTACTAATGCAGTTTTCATTTTATTTTATTTATTTATGAGTGATTGTACAAAGGTCTTGACCATTTGTTTAAAATTGTTACACAACTCTTATAAAAAGTTACATCATTCACGGCCCTGTCAGCAAACTATCATGATATCTATAAACCTTGCAAGTAAGAAAAGGTTATGCTTTTATCGGGAAAAAGACGAACAAAATATAATTTTGAATTGATTTTCCATTAGGATATGTGAATAATGCAACTCTTTTTTCGAATTGTGTAACATTTCTGGTCGGAAGCAGCTGCATCTTTACATCGTCAATTAAAATATCTAATAACACTAAAAAAAATGGGAAATCTGGTTGTAATTACCGCCCTGATTTTATTTTCAGGTTTTATTGTCGGACTCGTTTGTTTCTTTTTAGCGCTATTCTCCGGAGTAGTGTCTGGATTAATCAGCGAAAATAAATTTTTTGTTAATCATTCCGTTAAATCTATTGATCTGGTACTAATTTGAAGTCCAAATCTCCTGACGGAACTAATTTTTCTTTATGTAGGACCAGGTAAATATTGGAAAACACAGGATGAGAAAAAAATCATATTTGAGAATTACAATCTGGATTGCATCAATCCTAATAATTGTAATATGTCTAGGCACAGTAATTATTAAACCCTGGATTGGTAAAAAAATACAGACAGTATTTAATGAAAAGAATAAAACTTATCAGGTAAAATTAAAAAAGATAAGCATTTCAATTATTTCATCAAGCATAGAATTGAAGGGTATTACTTTAAATTCACGCAAATCCACGGACGGTTTCTCCGATTTAGAAGCTCAAATTGCTTCAGTCAAATTCTCAGGAATAAATTTTGCAAAATTATTAATCAGGAAAGATATAAGTATAAGAGAGGTAACAATTTCCGGAGGTAAGATCAAAGGAAAGATCCCATTTACACGAAAACAGACCTCACCATTAATAATACCCTTAAACATCAGTATTGGAACAATAATTATTGACAAAACAGATATGTCAATTGGTGACACTTCATCCCCAAAATGTTTTTCAATTAAAGATGGCATCCTGAAAGTGTACGACATACAGGTTGCAAAAAAAGACACCTTAACTCCGGCTATAATACACAACATTGATTTTTCTGCTTCAGAATGTATTTCAATTTCATCTGACAGCATGTATTCCTTTATAGCAAAGGATATTCTGTATACTACAACTTCAAAGGCACTTACTTCATCTATTTTTTCTATTCATCCGAATTACACGAATTATGGTTTTACATCACGTCACAAATATCAAACTGACTGTATTGAGGCAGAATTAAGTAATATTTACATTCACGATTTTAATGCACTGAATTATCTCGGGTCCGGAAATATTATCAGCTCATATATCGAAGTCACAAAGATGGATCTGAAAGCATTTCGCGATATGAGAAAAGAGTTCAAACATGTGAAGAAAACGGAATTTCAGGATTTGATCTACAACTATCCGGCAGCTCTCAAGATTGACTCAATCAGAATATTAAACGGAAATATTGAATATACTGAACATGCCAGAGATGCTAACGAACCAGGTAAAATATACTTTGATAAAGTCAATGCAATTTTTTACAAACTAACCAACGACACTATTTACAAAACAAAACCTGCCTCATTTGAACTTAAGTGCAAAGCTTTACTTATGGGAAAAGGGAGACTTAATGTATTATTTAAAGCAATTATATTTGACCATAATAACACATTTTCGCTTGATGCAACCATTTCTGATATGGAAGCTAAAGAAATGAATCCATATCTGGACAGAAATGCATTTATGTATCTTACCTCAGGTATAATGGATGGCATGAAATTTAGCTTTATCGCCAATAATACCAGAGCTAAAGGTAAGATGACCCTTCTTTATCATGGACTTGAAATCACTGTTAAGAATAAGCGTACCGACGATACAACTGCGTTAAAAGAGAGATTTGTTTCGTTGATTGTAAATAGTAAGATAATAAATTCGAATCCTTTACCGCATGAAAAAGCAAGAATTGGAATTATTGATTATGAAAGGGATCCGGAAAAATTTATTTTCAATTATTGGGTCAAATCTGTCCTTTCAGGAATTAAATCGAGTCTTGTGAAAAGTCAGAAAAAATTATAATTGTACATTTTTTCTCATCTTTACTATTTTATAAATTTCAAACCAAACAATCGTGAAAATTCCTGCCAATACGGTTATGATAATATTGAGAAATGAAAGTTTCTGAAACTGGAACAACTTAAGGAAGAACGGTATATTTAAAATCAGTATCAGAAAAAATATTGCACCACCCACAACCCACAGCACAGCTTTATTCGGGGTTACTATAATCCTGAAAATATTGTCGTTCCATGACCTGTTGGTTAAAATCACGGCTATGTTAGAAACTATCAGGGTTGTAAATGCCATTGCCCTTACTTCGTTAGCTTCATAACCAAGATGAAGTCCGACAAGATATATAGCCAAAGTTACCACCAGGATTCCCACACCCTGAAGACAACTTAACAGGATCTTTTTAACACCAAAAAATGGTTCGTTCAATCTCGTTGGAGGCCGCTCCATTATATTTGCCTCCTCTTGTTCGGCTTCAAAAATTATAGAACATGCCGGGTCGATAATTAATTCCAGAAAAACTATATGCACCGGCCATAGAATTAATGGAAAATCCCCTAAAAGAATCGGGATTAATGATAATCCTGCAATTGGAACGTGAATAGCAAAGATATATCCGAAAGCCTTCTGTAGATTATCAAATATCCTACGCCCCATTTTTATTGCACCAACTATCGATGAAAAGTTATCATCCATCAGAACCAGGGAAGAAGCCTCCCTTGCAACATCAGTACCCTTTTCACCCATAGCGATTCCAATATGGGCAGCTTTGAGGGCAGGTGCGTCATTGACCCCATCGCCGGTCATAGCAACAATCTCTTTATTTTTCTTTAATGCATTTACTATCTTGAGTTTTTGTTCCGGTACCACCCTGGCAAAAACATTGGTATCTTTGATTCTCTTACATAATTCCTTCTCAGTCATAGTCTGTAACTCCTGTCCGGTAATACAATTTTCCGGATTATCAAGACCAATCTCCATAGCAATATGCTTAGCAGTTATAGAGTAATCACCTGTTATCATAATCACTCTTATACCCGCCTTTTGACACTCTTTTACCGAATGTTTAACATTTTTTCTGATAGGATCTGACAGCCCGATCAAACCAATAAATCCGAAAGCAAAACCGTGTTGAATATCGGGCAATCCTTTTGTATTTATTTTTGCTTTTGCTACACCTAATACTCTTAATCCCCCTGAGGCTAATTCTTCGACTGCCACTGAAAGCCTTTTCCTGGTTTTTGTATCGAGATGACAAAGATCAAAAATGGCTTCGGGTGCACCTTTTGTTGCAATAATTTTCTCCTTTGTTTCTTTAAAGGAGAATACCCGCGACATTGCAAGCATTTCTTTGGAAAGAGGGTATTCTTTTTCCATTTCCCAGTTCTTATGAATATGTTCGGTTCCCTTCAGGTATAGATCACCTATTCTTGCGATTGCCTTTTCCATAGGATCAAAAGGATTGATCTGACTCGAAAGTATACCATACTCTATGATTTCGTGAAAATCTTCGTCAAACTCCGTTGTTTTTTCAACAGTAAGAAAATCCTTACCGTTATAAAGAGACGAAACAGTCATTTTATTTTCTGTCAGAGTACCCGTTTTGTCAGTGCACAGCACTGTTGCAGAACCAAGTGTTTCAATTGATGATGGTTTTCGGGTTAAAACTTTCTTTTTAGACATTCGCCATGCCCCAAGAGCCATAAAAATTGTGAGAATTACCGGAAATTCTTCAGGAAGAATAGCCATAGCCAGAGTTATTCCGGCTAGGAAGCCATTAACCAGACTTCCCCGGGTAAGAGTGAATCCGACTATTACCAGGGCACAGAGTATAGCGGCAATAATTGTGATGTTTTTCACTAATGATCCCATTTCCTTTTTAAGCCTGGTTGGCTCTTCTTTTACGGCATCCAATGCTTTGCCAATTTTTCCGATTTCGGTATTTACCCCGGTGCTGGTTACCAGAGCAATACCATTTCCCTGCACTATCATTGACCCGGAATAGACAAAAGGAAGATCGTCGCCACCGGGCTGAGTGATTTTTTCAACATTATCCCATTCGTTTTTCCTGACAGGTACCGGTTCTCCCGTTAGCAACGATTCATCGGCCAGTAAACTAACTGATTGTATAACTGTTGCATCAGCCGGCACTCTGTCTCCTTCCTGCAACACTATCAGGTCATCTGTTACTACTTCATAGCCGGCAATACGAATCTCGACTCCATCCCTTATTACAAGTGCCCTTGGACTCGCCATATCTTTCAATGCATCAAGAGCTTTCTCAGTCTTCTTTTCCTGATAGAACTCAATCCCCATTATCACAAAGACAAAGCCAAGAAGCATTATTCCACCCTGTATATCACCCATTATCAAATATAAAGTTCCACAACCAACAAGAAGTATGAACATTGGTTCTTTCACTACACCAAAAGCTATTGAGAAAAAGTTTTTGGGTTTTGAAGAGGGAAGTGTATTGGCTCCTTCTTTATGTAACTTTACTTTTGCCTGACTGGAAGTTAATCCTTTGTTAGGTACGGAAGTAGTTCCTGTTTTCAAGCTAATTCTGTTTTTTAGTTGGTATAATAAAAAGAGGAATTGAGGTATTGTGCAGAACTTTTTCGGTAACGCTTCCCATTATTACATTTTCCAACCACTTACGGCTGTGAGATCCCATAACTATTATATCGGCATGCAACTCTTTCGCAGCTTTTAATATTGAATCGGCAAAATCGCCTTCCGCTATCATCGTTTTTATAGTTTTATCGCCAAGATGGGTCTTGGACTTATCAAGGTAGTGTAATGAAGCCTTCTTTAATGATTCAACATTATTCAATTGCAATTGAGCTGTTTCCATATATCCACTGAACCCCATTATAGGAGAATATTCCACAGAGGAGTAGTATAAAGGATCTGATATTACGTGTAGTAAAACAACTTCAGCTTTCATGGCTTTTGCCATTGAAAAACCTACTTCTGCTACCTTTTGTGCAGTTGGATTATAATCCAGTGCAATCAATACTTTTTTCATTTTATCTGATTTCATGACTTTAAAATTTCTAAGAAAGTTAGGTACTTCGCATTCTGCAAGTGTTACACAACTTTTGACAATTGTTACATTATTCACGCATTGGAATATATACGGTTTCTTGTTCCTGGTTCCTGGTTCCTGGTTACTTTTACTTTTTACTTTAAAACCCACCCCTGCCTACCGGCTGGCAGGCCTTGCCCCTCCCGTGTATCGTGCATCCTTCCACATGCTCATCGATACATCACGGGAGTCGGTTTTCCGCTTTCAAAATCGCGGATACCGAAATCTGTTGTTCTGTATGAGTTCATTTTGAATAGATTTTGACCCAGTCCAGGTATATTAGGATAAAAAGAAATAGAGATCTGAAAGGTGTCAAAAACCAGATTTTCATTCTTTATCAGAACTCCCAACCCAATTTGTGAATATACCCTACTCCGACTGAACGGTCTTTTTGAGTCACCGAGAATTCCCATTGAATACGCCAGATATGGCCCAAATCTGAATCCTAATAAACGCCATGGTGAATAAGTTTGTGTCTGCAGGGAAAACAGAAGGCGTTTGGTTCCTGTCAACGTTAAACTGTTAAATCCATCTAGCCCGTAGCCGTCATTAAGTGTTAAACTATCGTATGCGAACCGCTGTATTCCCAATGTTACCTGAGTTTTTACAAATTGCCTGAACTTCCAGTTCCCAACTTCAAATAATCCTGTAAAGTAATTTACACTGGCTGCAATAACGCCTTGCTCAGGATGAAAAGCTTTGAAGAAAGTTCCATATTCGAGACTTGAGCTTAGATAGCCCCAGGTATTATAGTTGCCATTTGAAACTCTGATGCCTAAATATGGTCTTCCGGAATTGTTTTTTAACTGGTATCCGGCTGTCACTCCAAAAACTTTTCCAACAGGCACATCCTCAACAACACCATATTTAAAAACAAATTTATCCTGAACAAATTTCCTCATTGAGATTGCAACTGATGTTAAATAGAAATCTTCATTGCCATAGATATTTAACGGGTCGTAAAAAGCAGAGGGTTTCTCTGTATACCTTACACGCAGATAACGTCCGGCTAAAATTAAATTAGTTGTGAGTTCATCTTCGGAGTTGCCCTTAAAAACCTGAAATGCTTTTCCTCCCCAAAAATCCTGGGAATTAAATTTTAGTTTCAAAGGAACAAATACAGATGTTATATATTTCAGCGTATCTATATTAGAAAAGGAATTAAGTTCTATCCCTGCTGCCCATTTTGCAAGAGGGGAATAGAATGGTCTGTCGACAGCAATACCCCTGCTGAAATTTCCCGATCTGTCGGACTGATAATGCAACTTTGAATTTATAAAGGTGTTTTTTATGTTTGGGATGTAATAATTTGTAACAAAAGAATTAATGCTTTTTATATAGTTACGGTCATAAGCTATCTGAAACTCATGGCCCAACCCTGCGAAGTTATTATCTGTAATACCCGCTCTCATGCTGTTGGATGACATGCTACCTACAAGAATGATGCTCCATTTATCCAGTACGCGAATAAATACATCAACGGAATCATGTTCTTTCCCGGCCTGTGCAACATAAAAAGAAACCTCGTGCACATATTTCTGGCTTCGGATTAAACGTTCGGATTCCTTTGCCCTCAATGAAATGAATGGCGATCCTTCATGAAAAAGCAAAAGATTCCGGATTGCTATATTTTTGGTTTTTATGTGTAATCCATTTCCTGCTTTGTATAGAAAATTTTGTGTTGCAACTGTTGTATCATCAACAAAATAACCAAAAGGATCGAGAGTAATAATATTGATATTACGAATAGCCTTACCTTCAAATACACTATAGGGTTTTTGTATAAGTTTTTTGTAAGCTTTCTTTTGAGGTGATTTTGTTTTTGAAATAATAATAACCGGTTTAAAAATAAGACTATACATAAACCGGGTAAACTTATTCCGTCCCGAAAAAGTTTCAATATTCTTGTATAAAAGTGTTGAATCTTTTACGACAGGGGGTTGCTGTGCATAAGCAAAATTGCATATGAAAAATGAAATTAAGATAAGTATAAAGTATTTTCTGAGCCACATTTGCTTTTTCCACTCTTTAACATATTAGATGCCTGCAATTATTTCTGTATTACTCCGTCTGGTTTCTTTTCTTCTGCTTTAACTTCCGCTTCCTTCTTTTTCTGAGCAGCTTTTTCCTTCCTGTTAAAATATCCTTTTAGAAGGAAGTTCTCCTTGGCTGCATTCATATTTTCATCTAATCCTTTGGAACTGTTTTTCAGGTTAACCATTGTCTGATTTAAATTTCCTGCTATAGTTGAATCTCTGATTAGTCGTCCAAGAGTTCCTGTGCCACTATTTACTTTAATCATTATTTCTGCAAGCTGATATGAAATAACCGCAGCATTGTCGGCAGTAACTTTAAGACTTGCCATTATAGCATCCATTTCAACAGGTTCCTCAGAATCAAGATGTTGTCCTTCTCTTACTAACGGAGCATCTGTGCTTCCCTGCGTAATAATGATTAGCTTGTCGCCAATAAGTCCTTCTGAACCTATAGCAGCTTTACAGTCAGATTTAATAAATTGTTTGACCTCTTTTCTAATCATCATAAAGACCTTTACCGTTGAATCGTTGATGATTGCTATATTGTCGACTGTACCTACATTAATTCCGGAGAAACGGACATTATTTCCCACCTGCAAACCGCTTACACTGTAAAACGTAGAATTAACAGTAAATACCGGATTAAATAAATTTTTTTGTTTTCCGATTATAAATATAGCCAATACAAAAATCGCCAATCCGACTGCTACAAACAATCCTAACCGTACTTTAAATTTTTGTGTATGAGTTTCCATTTTATTACATTTTTACCTTAGTTTTTTTGTCTCCTAAAAAAGCCTCTATAATGTGATTAACCCCCCTTCCCTTCCTTCCCCCTGTGGGGAAGGTGAACTACATAAAGAATGACTTGATTACCGGGTCGTCTGAGTTTTCAAAGTCCGCCAGATTTCCTTCCATATAAACTTCCCCCTGGTTTAACATTACAATCCTGTTTGCAGTACTGCGTGCACATTTAATATCGTGAGTAATAATAATTGAGGAAGTTTTATATTTTCGCTGGACATCGTTTATCAGAGAACTTATTTCATCTGAAGTAACGGGATCGAGACCTGTAGTTGGCTCATCATAGAGCATAATCATTGGATCCACAACTATTGAACGTGCCAGACTTATTCTCTTCCTCATACCACCCGATAGTTGCGAGGGCATCTTATTCAAAGCTTCAGTAAGCCCAACATTCACCAACACCTCGTTAACCTTTTCTTTTATTTCGTTTTCGGTGAGATTCTTTCTAATTCTCCGCAATGGAAACTCGAGGTTTTGCTTCACAGTCATAGAATCGTATAATGCACCGCTTTGAAAAAGGAAACCAATTTTCTGTCGCATATCACTAAACTCTTTTCTGTCTAGTTTTGTAACGTCTTTCTCGAACACGTTTATTACACCACTATCAGCCTCCAATAGCCTGACGATACATTTTATAAGGACCGATTTTCCGGTTCCCGATTTTCCAAGTACCACAAGGTTTTCGCCATTAAAAAGCTGCAATGAGACATCTTTTAGTACCTCCTGTTTACCAAATCCTTTCCTGAGGTTACTGATTTCAATAACTTTTTTACTGCTTTCAGTATTTATCGTTATAATATTTTCTGTCCGGGAAGGATTCATTATTATTTAAGTTTTACTATTAACAATGCTTCACAACATGTCTGTAATCTGTACCGCAATCATATCCACAATTATAACCAGCAGTGATGCTAATACTACGGCAGAATTTGCAGCAATACCAACACTCTCTGTGCCGCGTCCCGCATTATAACCCTTATAGCAGCCAACAAATCCGATTACTGCACCAAAGAAGAATGTTTTGATCAGAGCAGGTATAAAATCTAAAAAGTCCACGTGACTGAATGCCTGTGAGAAAAATAATACAAATGGAACGCTCCCCTTAATATTCGCTCCCATCCAGCTTCCAAATATCCCCAGAGCGTCAGCATATAAAACCAGTAGGGGTATCATAAGTGTTGCAGCCCAAACTCTTGTAACTACTAAAAATCTCATGGGATTCGTGGAGGAGACCTCCATTGCATCAATTTGTTCAGTCACTTTCATTGAACCTAATTCTGCACCCATGCCTGAACCAATTTTACCTGCACATATTAGTGCCGTAATAACCGGACCCATTTCCCTTATAAGAGAAACAGCAACCATTCCGGGAAGAGCGTTTACTGCACCGAAATCGACAAGTACAGGGCGCGACTGAATAGTAAGAACCAGACCCATTATTGTTCCGGTTATTGAGATCAGGGGGAGGGATTTATATCCTATTTGAAAACATTGATTAAAAAATTCTTTAAACTCAAATCCGGGTGAAAACGTTTCTCTTATCACTCTCAGTATGAATAGGAAGACATCCGCAATGTCCGTTAAAAAGCTGTGAGCATCGGCGGTTGTTGCCAATGTCGTATCGCTGAGCCTCACAGAGTGCACAGTTACAAGATTTTTTACTTTATTTACAGGGTTGAATTTTTTCATTTCAGGTGACTTTATATACCATCTGAATACTTGAAAATATTTTTCAGAAAGGGAATAAACAATTTTAATTTAAGAAGTCAACATCCAGCAAATATTGAAACGCTGACTTCTTAAATTAAAATTGTAATCAAAGAGCTGCTATTATAGCACGAAGTTGTTCTTTTGTCTTGCCCAACGTAATTTGAAGCCTTCCTAACATTTCTTCCTGTTTACCATCTGCAAACATTAAGTCATTGTCTGTAAGTATAGCAAATTTCTGTTTGAGCTTGCCTTTCTGCTCATTCCAGTTCCCTTTCAATTCAGTAGCGTTAGTCATAATATTTGATATTAAGTCGAGATAATATTTTCCCGGAACAAAGTTGAGAACTTTGACTACTAAAAGTGTTACACAACTTTTAAAATAAGTTGCAAGATTCACAGGTTTTAAAGGTGTGAGGAGAAAAACGACACACGACACACTACTCACGACGCACGACGCACGACAAACGGAAGAGAAATGAAGGGGAGAGTTGGAGAAAGGGAGATTAGGGGCATCTGCACAGATTGGTTCCCCTCCTGGGAGGGGTTAGGGGTGGGTTTTAAGTGAAAAAGAAAACTTCAAAATGTAGAAATCCTATTTCCCCGGAGCCGTACTTGCCGCAGCTTTTTCTTTTTTCTTAAAATAACCCTTAAGCAAAAAGTTGTGTTGCGCGGCTTCAAGGTCTTCATCAAGTTTTTTAGAACTGCTTTCCAGATTTTTAATAGTTTCTTTCAACCTGGTTCCTGATTCTTCGTCGTACAGCATTACCCCAACAGAAGTCTTCGGATTGCTTCCAGCCTGTTTAAGATTAGTAATAAACAAGGTGGCAGTGTCGGCCATTAGCTGCAGTTGCTTAACTGAAGCTTTTATAGAATTAAAAACTACAGTATCGGTTGTCAGTTCATTTGCGAGTGTTCCCTTCCTGTTTAGTCCGGAACTAAAAGTAACAAGTGAACTCACCAGCTGGTCTGCCTTTGCTGAAGTTCTTTTAAGCGATTCAGTAGCTGCATTTATGTTTTCGTAAATAGAATTGTCGATAAGCAATTTCCCAAGAGTTCCCTCTCCTGCAGACAATCTGGCACTTATGGCTTTAAGATCGTTTGTTATTGCCAAAGCATTTTTATTATTTTCCTGCAAGGTATTTATCATATCTTCTGAAGAAAATGTCTTCTCTACTCCTAGGGTATCCCCTTCTATTACTTCTCCGGCACCTTCAGTACCTCCATAAATAACCAGGATTTTATTCCCAATTAAACCATCACTGCTTATTCTGACTTTGGCATCTTTCCTAATGTATTGTTTTACCGTAGTTGCAATATTCATACTTACTTCCACCTGCGACTTCCCATAGAAAGTCAGATTGTTTACAATTCCTACTTTTACTCCCGAAAACCAGATATTATTACCTTTTTTTAATCCGTTTACTTCATCAAAATGAGCAACTATTAGCAATTTATTTTTGAAAGTCTCGCGCAGATTTCCTACCATAAGGATTCCTCCCAGTAAAAATATCAATCCGATGAAAACAAAAGAACCTACTATAACTGCTCTTTTTTTAGGTGATTCATTCATGACTTATCGAATAAAATTGTAATTAAAGAAACTTTTTATTTGTTCATCATCGGTATTAAACACATTATCAAACTTACCGACTTTCAAAAACTTGCCATCAAGCAGCATAGCCACACGGTTACCTGTATTTTTAGCGCAGGTAAGGTCGTGGGTAATAATTATTGAACTTGTATTATACTCCTCTTGTACTTCATTGATAAGATCAATTATTTCAGTGCATGTAACCGGATCGAGTCCTGAAGTAGGCTCATCGTATAATACTATTTCAGGTTTAAGAATTAAAGTACGTGCGATTCCTATTCTTTTACGCTGCCCCCCGGAAAGATCAGAAGGCATCTGTCTTAACTTATCTTTCAGCCCTACCGCATCCAATACTTCTTCAACTGAGTCTTTTACTTCATTTTTACTCAGGTTTTTTACGTTCATAGTTAGTGGAAAAGCAACGTTTTGAAATACATTCATACTATCGTATAATGCACTGCTCTGAAATGAAAATCCAATACGTAACCTCAATAAATCCAAATCCTTACCTTTTAGTTTATCTACATGCTGACCCAGAGCAATTACCTCACCTTTATCTGGTTTAAGCAAGCCGACAATAATTTTTATAAGCACTGATTTTCCTGAACCTGATTTACCTAAAACAGCAACATTTTCGCCCTTAAAAAGATCAAAGTCAATGCCTTTTAAAACCTCCAGGTCATCAAATGACTTATATAATCCCCTGATGGAAATAACAGATTCATCTGTATTTATTATATGTACCTTTTTTTGCTTTTCCATCAAATTATGAAAATTGCATCCAAATGTATATCTGAACAATGACAATTTCTTCAATAAATATTAAAAACATTGCAAGTACTACTGCCTGGTTTGCTGCTTTACCAACACCCCTGGTTCCCTGTGTTGCATTAAATCCTTTGAAACTCCCTACAATACCGATAGTAAATCCGAAAACTATTGACTTAATTACAGAAACGAATATGTCAAGAAAGCTGATAGTCGAAAATGCATTCTGATAATAACTTACGATACTGCTTGTTTCTATTGTATGAACATTCAGATACGAACCATATAATCCTACACAACTGCAATACAAAGTAAGAATCGGAATCATTATTGTTGTTGCCATGACACGTGTAACTACCAGATATTTATAGGGATTAACGGCAGATACTTCCATTGCCTCAATCTGTTCTGTTACTTTCATAGAACCAAGTTCAGCACCAATACCTGAACCTACCTTGCCGGCACAAATAAGTGCTGTTACCAATGGTCCGATAGCCTTTATTAAGGCTATTCCGATAAGCGATGGAAGCCATGAGGCTGCTCCGAATTCTTCCAGTGATGGACGAGATTGCTTTGTAAATACTATACCTACAATGAATCCGGTAAGAGAAATCAATGGAAGCGATCTTAATCCTACTTCAAAACACTGGTTAATTACTTCACGAAGGTGAAAAGGCTTTTTAACGACTTCTTTAAAAAATAGAATAGTAAACAGAAAAGCTTTGTGAACTCCTGTAAAGTATCGATCAATTCCCTTTGAGAAAATAAATTTTTCAGTCCTATAAATACTCATTTAGTAAAAATGAATTGCAAATATACAAGCTTCCAAAAATATTGCATTACTTACGCTTTAAAAATTGATTTTTTATTGCTTTATTTTTGCAGTACATTATTTCTACAGTACCAAGAGTGCTTTCACAATGTTACAATAACATTTAGGAGCTCCTGTTTTGATAAACCGAGTTTGTAGCCAAGGATCTCCATCATTTCCTGCTCCTTTCCTTCGTTGTAATTGAGATCTTCTTCGGTAATGTGGGGAAATTTTTCTTTGAGTTTTACTTTTTTCTCATTCCAGTACCCTGTTACAGCTGTGTTCATGATAGGTATTTTTAGTTAACTTAGGTAATTCATACACTTAACCCAGACTACTTCTCTTTTAAATATTGCAAAGTTGAAATATTACGTATTTCGTCAAAAAAGGGAGTTTTTTTATCTTCAACACACTTTGCTGCATACAAGTAGAGTGCTGCACTCCATGTCTGCCAGTCCTGTCCCATAGGCTTCCCATCCTGAGCTTTAATCCATTCATTAAAACCAAAACCAATATTTTCTTTGCGGGAAAGTTTTATAGAATGAGTCAGCGCTAAAAGCTTTTCACTTGCGAGAGTATACTTTTTAGCAGCCACAAGAGCTGCAACATAAAACCCGCATATAAATGGCCATACACCTCCGTTATGATATTCCCCGGGATTATTATAGATTTTATATCTTAAGTGCCAGTCCTCATCTTCGGGTTTTATGTACGGAAAAAAATTTGGCGGAAGATCAATTCCCAATTCACCTCTTTTTTGCATTTTTGAACACTCCTCTTCTATCCAGGCAATCATGTCATTTGCACGTGAAGGGGATGCTAATCCTGAGAGAATGGCGAGACTGTTACCGAGAAGGTCGAATCTTTCGCTGCTGTGTATCTTATATGACCAAAATGCATAATAGGGTTTATGCTTAACTACAAGACCCTCATGAGCATGATTGGAAATCGTACCACCGGTGATTGTGAACTTTTTCATTTCCTGACGCATTAGGTCTGCTCTTTCATGTTTTCCCAGAAGACGGAGATAACTATAAACAAGAGCATTAACATACAACCCATATCCTGTTACCCATTGTTCGTCACGCCAGTCACTGGTAGGTTGTTGAGCTACAAGATACCTGTCGGAAGGACTTTGATATTCCATCCAGATCAAAGCTTTATCAACTGACATTTTGAGAAATTCAGACTCCCCGGTTACTCTTCTATAAATACCAACTCCCAATAGAAATAATGGAGTCGTATCACTTGACCCACGATCATCATCATCATGCACCAGGGAAGGAATATGACCACGCTCGGTCTGGTTCTTTGCCAGTGTTTCCAGTACTCTGCTGATGCTACTCATGAGTTTCTTATTATCAGAAACTGCTATGCCAAAAATTGAAAACATTAAATCTCTGGTATAAGGTTCAGGATATCCCCAACCTGCCGTCCGTGGAAACCCATGAAATGGTCCATGAGCATTATAAAGCAACACTTCGAGTGCGGCTTTTTTTGCTACTGCTATCTCCTGCCATTTTTCGGAATTCATTGAAGTTATTTGTAAATTACTTTATTCCTAATTTGTCGTTCATTATCTGTACAAATTGTTTTGCAACAACACGGTAATCAAATTTTTCAACCACACGTGTCCTGCCTGCTTTCCCCATTCTACCGCGCAGTGCTTCATCATTCATAAGTGTCAGCAAATGTTTAGCTATATCCTGAACATTAGCCCGGTAATCGACTGTTCGGGGAACTTCAAACACCACTCTGTGATTACTTTCAAAACCAGATTCATCTCCAAGAATTACCTCATTGATGACAATTCTTTGTGCAATTTCTGCAAGAAACGCTGTCTCCCCTTGCACAAGCGTATCGAGCATTCCCATTGCTTTAATACTTACAACAGGTTTCCCACATGCACCCGCTTCAACCTGTGGCATTCCAAATCCCTCAAGTCTTGAAGGGGCAGCATATATATCACAGGCACCTATCAGGTAAGGCATAAAATTCCGCGATACTTTGTTGGTAGTATATGTTACGTTTTTCTCAATTCCAAGATGAGTTGCCATCTCCAGGTCGATCAGATTCTGACTTTTGGTTCGTGGCTGTGGCCAAACTTTGCACACATATTTCCAATCAGGAGCTTTTGAATCGATGATTGCCAGAGCCTGCATTACTTCCTGCGCACCTTTTGAGGCAGCATCTCCGCCAACGGTAAGGATCATTATCTGATCGGGTGAAATACCCAATGACTCTCGAACAGCTAAAATTTTGGGATCATTCTTACTAAATGGCATAAAGGTATCCGTATCGCATCCTACTGGTAATACTTCAATCTTTTCTCCGTCAATCCCATCACGTACATACATCTCTTTTACCCAATTTGATGTTACAAGTATGAGGGGAAGAGCATTCAAAACTTCCTGGTAATTAGCAATATAACCGTCTGCTACCAACCAGGGCACTGGCTGCACTCCATATCTTTGCGGATGAAGGACCAGTTGTGGAGTATGTCCCCAATATCCTACACCAACAACTACATTTGGTTCAAACCACCGGTAGTACCACTCTTTTTCCTGTGCTGATTCAAAATGAACTGCATGAGCATCAATACCCATATTGAGGAGCCCCCTGTATAGCAAATCTCCCTGTGTTGCAAGTCCGCCCGGAGCTGGAGGATAGTCATACAGAACAAGTACTTTCATAGTTTATTTTAGATTTATTAATTGACAAAATAGCCAGTTCAGAATTTTTAAACTGATTGAAGGCTTCAATCTGGGGAGTTGTTACTGCTTCAAAACTACTCTTGTCAAATCCGTACGTTTTAGTAATTAAACTATATTTCTTTCGCCATATTCTTTTTGAAAGAGAGCGGTAAATTGTGGAGTTTTCAATTGGCCTTGGAATATATTCCTTATTGCCATCCTCATACGCAAAAGTCCATAATTCGTTGGTAAATATTTTGCCCTTATGCCACAGATTAATAACGGCTCTGCCTACCTCCTCATGTCTTATGTGTCTTGTATATTCTCCCATTGGATTGTGAGTCAGAATAAGATCAAAATGCTTTTTCGGCAATAGTTTCAATATGGTCTTCTCAACCTCATTATGAATCAGTGGTTTCAATTCAGGACTATCATCAAGATCACCCATAATCCCATCTGAGTTTAGAATTTTTAGTGCATTGTGAAATCGGGGAGCGCGATCTTTATCTTTTCCCCTGCTCAGGCAAACTATATACCAATTCAAAAGCGGGTGACTCAATATCGTTCCTCCAGCCCAAAGTGTTTCGTCATCGGGGTGAGCCACAATAATTGCAATATTCCTTAAGTTTGATTTTTTACTATCCATAACAAACCGGAACTCATGAATTTAAAATCAATTTGTTGGGCTAAAAAAATCTCTCACAAAAGCTTGTTGTTGACTTTCAGACATTTTATCCACAGTTTTAGCACAAATTTTTATTTTATCAAAATGGTGGCTTTCCTTCAGCAGATTTAATAATTCAGTTTTTGCGTCGGTTGGACCAAATAAAACAACATCATCAAAAGCTATAATTACCTCACTTAATTTCTTGTAATATTCTGAGAGCTCACCCTGTTCTTTGTCGTGCCTCTGCCTTTCATGAACACCCATATTTTGTTCCTTTGCCGGAAGCAAAGAATCTAATTTAATAGTATTTGTAACGATTTTATCGTTTTCCAGTATCATTAGACAGGCTATGGAATGATCCATCCAGATACCCATTTTTTTTGTTGGTTTCATCTTTAATTATTTTAAAATACCCGATATATTCTCCCTATAACTAATTCATTCTCTCAAAACATGATTAAAATACCCTGCTCCTGATTGTGGTGCAGGGTATTTGTGTTTTCCAATTCAGTGTTACTGATATAATAACTGGTATATCTCACTGAGATTTGGGGATAATATGATTTCGGTTCTGCGATTGGCAGCCTTCCCTTCAACTGTATCATTACTTTTTACCGGGTGAAATTCACCTCTTCCGGAAGCAGTAATACGAATAGGGTCAAAACCATAGTCTTTTGTTAAAAGACGTAAAATTGAAGTGGCTCTTGCTGTGCTTAGGTCCCAATTATCTTTAAATGATGCAGTTTTTATCGGAACATTATCAGTATGACCTTCAATCATCACTGTTATGTCACTTGTGTTGTTAAGAACCATCGCAAGCGATTTAAGCGCTGCTTTTCCCTTTGGATCCACAACATCACTACCAGACTTAAACAACAGTTTTTCTTCGAGTGAGACATAAACGTTGCCATTTTTAATATAGACAGAAAGCTCATCAGTCTTATAATTCATCAGCGCATCAGCTATTGAATTTTTAAGCTTGTTCATAATATCTTTTTGTGCCTGAATCATATCCTGCAGGGTTTTTAACCGCGTGGCCTGATCAGCAATAGTCATTTTTGATACAGCTGCAAGAGCCTTCAGATCGTTAATATCTTTTTGAGTTAGAGAATTCTCAGTTTGTAATGATGAATTTGCACTATTGAGGGTCTTTATCTTTTCGTTACAATCATTTAATGTTTTCTGTGTATCATTTAGCTTACTTTGAGTATTTGCATTTTCTTTCTGGAGCTTATCTACATTTGACTGAGAAGCTTTATACTTTTTATTTGCAACACATGATGTAAATAAAAGGATCATAACTACCGGTAAATACTTAATAAAATTTAAGGATTTTTTCATATCAGGTTATATTAATGATTAGTAACTATACAAAGTTGGCAACCTTTAATAAAAAAGGTGTTACACAATTTTTAGTAAATATTACATTATTCACATGTTTTAAAGGCGCACCCTTCAACAAGCTCAGGGTAAGGCATAACGACATAACGACATAACGACATAACAGCAAATCGATAAAATCATTTAACTGATTTCTCTTTTAACAGCGACTTCTTATGTAGCTTGCTTTTTATAAGTTCTTCGTGTTTAACATAAATTTCAGCTTCAGCCGGGGTTCCCAGTAATATGGCCAGCCACCGGGTTTTCTCATTTTGTTCTAAGATAATTTTAATTGTCATTGTAATCGGAACTGACAAAACCATGCCTGTCGGGCCTAAAATAAATCCCCAAAAAATTAGTGACAGAAATACCACAAGAGTAGATAAACCAAGTCCTTTTCCCATAATCCTGGGCTCAAATACATTACCGATTACATTATGAATAACTGCATACGATCCAAGTGTCCAAAGTGCTCCACCCACACCCAGCTGTACCAATACAAAAAGAATAGTCGGAATTGTGGCTAAAACTGATCCTATATTCGGAATAAACTCCATCAAACCTGCAATCAATGCCCAAAGAATTGGATAATCAACTCCAATTATGCGTAAGGCAATATAGGTCAGAATTCCTATTGATAAACAGAATAATGATTTTATCAACAGGTAGTGACGAACATTTTTGGTAATCGAAGAAAAGTATGAAATTGATTTATCTGAAGCGCTGAATATTGCCTTTGCCTTGACCGAAAAACTTCCGAATTCCACCAGCATAAAAATAATTATAAGAAAAATCAGAAAGGTATTCCCCATCATATTGAAAAGTTCATTAAGAGCTGTTGCAGTAAATTCCAGCACTTTCCCTGGTTGGATAAGAGTTGAGATCTGATCTTCCGGGATTTTAAAACCTTTATCATTTAAAAACTGAATGAATGAGTTACCGATCGTCGAAAGTGCAGATTTATATTGAGCAACATTACCTGAAAAGGAAGAAATAGTTCCTCCGATCAGGAAAGTAAAACCGGAAAAAACGGCTACCATTCCAATTATTACAACAAGAAGTGCCAGCCATCGTGGTATTCTTTTCGTCTCAAGCCATGTTACAGGTTGTGCACAAATGATGCTTATGAAAAGTGCGAGCAAAAATGGAGTAATAATTGCTTTTGCATAAATCACTCCTGCAAAAATGATTATTAATGCAGCTATCTTAACAACAGGATAATTCTCTGTTGATACGATTCTCTTTATTTTCATTTTGAGTTCTTTAGTTCACTTGAACTTTTCCCTTTAATGAATCATTATCAGAATAGTTTAACAACTGGCCACTTGACTTTCTAATGGCTTTCTTATACTTTTCAAGTATAAGCCGTGCCATAAGATAGCTTAGTGTAGATTCAGCACCCTGATTAAGGTTTACATGATACTCCTCCAACCCATCGTGGCAACCACCGGTACAAGGGTTATAAATAATCTGATGAAGACGGTTTTTTCCAAGAAACCAGTTAAATGCAATTTCCATTTTTACCAGATATTCCTCTTCCTTAAAAACATCGTAGAACTTACTTAATGTAATAATTGTATATGCAACATCTATAGGTTGTTCACCAAATGGAACAGGATCCTGGCCTTTCTGTAACCATCCTTTATTGGAGATTACTTCAATACCATTTTCGTTAAATATCTTTGACAAAAGAAACCTGAATGATGAAATAGCTATTTCTTTATATTGCTCTGTTCCAGTTACCATCCAGGCATATAAAAGACTTTCAGGCAATATACTATTAGCATAGGTAAGATAGGCCTCAAACCAACGCCAATCTTCATTTGATTCATGTCTGAACATTTGAACCAGGCGACTGGCAAATGTTTGAATAAGACTAATATTATCTTTCGATTTAATTACCCTATTGCGGTAATACAATCCTTTTATAGCAAAAGCCATTGCCCTGGTAGAATGGATGTTTTCGATATGAGGAATAGCTTTTTTAATAATCTCATTTGCTTCGAAAACGCCTGGTCCGGGAAGTAACCCATTCACTGATATCAGATATCCCAGCGCCCAGAGAGCTCTGCCATTAGCATCATCTAAATTAGCATTATCGTTCTGATCGGTGAAGTTGTTATTCTTATCAACATAATTTAAGAAGGAGCCATCCGGTGACTGACATTGATTTATAAAGCTCAAATATTTACTGATATATAAAAGATCTTTTTCATCACACGTAAGTTTATAATGCATACTCATGGTTATCAGTGCCCTGGCATTATCATCAAGTGTATAGCCGGAATCAATATCAGGCTGATTAATTTTCGAAAATTGAATAATCCCATCATTTATGGTCATTTTTTTCAAATGGTTAAGGGTAAATGCAGGAAGATTATATTGCATTAACTTTTTACCTCCTGCAACTTTTTCGAAGAGTAAAGCATGAGAAATGGCTGAGTTTTCCCAGGCAGTGGAAACAATTTTCTGTAAAGCATTAGTACTTAAGTTCTTTCTGAGTTGTTCATCATTTAGCAGGCGGATAACATCATCGGCTAATTGCTTCGAATTACAAAAATCAAAAATAATTCCTGAATCTTCAGTTAGCACTTCCTTTGCATGTGGAATAGGTGTTGAAATGATAGGACAAGCACAGCTCATAGCATAAGCAAAGGTGCCGCTAACGGCCTGAAAGGGATCATTGGAAGTAAACAGGTAGATATCTGTGAGCTGTAAATATTCGAGCAATTCAGGTAATTCCAGATAACTGTTAACAAATTTTACGTTATTTGTCAATTGATTCTTCTTTACAATAGCCACTAATTTGTCGCGGTATTTTTCTCCATCATTTTTCACCACTTCAGGATGAGTTTTTCCTATTATCAGAAATAGAACATTCGGGCAGGTCTCTATTATAGCAGGCAGAGCCTGGAGTGTGGTTTCGATATTTTTTCCGGAACTTAAAAGACCAAATGTTGAAAGAACTTTCCTGCCCTTTAATCCAAATTTTGTTTTTAAAAATTCTTTATCCAAATGAGGAACAAGATGTGTGCCATGAGCTATCACAGATATTTTTTTGGTGGCTATTCTATAATCGTCCACCAAAATCTTAGCAGAATTATTGGTCATAACAATAATTGCATTGCATGCCGATACTATATTTTTGATTTTTGATTTTAACTCCTTATCCGGAGCAGGAAGTACTGTATGGAAAACAATAATTACCGGCTTTTTAAGGTCTGATAAAAATTTCTGAAATGATTTTTCCTGCTCCTTGAAAAAGCCAAATTCATGCTGTATCAGTACCATCTCAATTTTATCGTCCTTATTAATTATTATTGCAAGTTTTTCATACTCTCCAGCTAATGAGGTCTTAAGAGTATATTTTACTTCAACGGGATATGTGTAATTAAAATCTCCTGATTCCAGAGCACAAATTTTAATTGAAAATAAATTACTGAATTTATTATTTATCGCCTTTATCAGATCCCGTGAATAGGTAGCTATTCCGCATTCTCTTGGCGGATAGGAAGTTATAAACAATATTTCAGCAATATCATTGGATTGATTATGGAAGGGACTTAGCTTATAATCGCTTTTATTTCTCATCCTTTTTCGTGTAAGTCAATAATTCCTCAATCAGCTCCGATAACTTTAATGAAGCAACCGCAATAACACTATCTGCAGCTCCGTAATAAATGAAAAGTGTCCCGCCAAATATTGCAGTACCAGTGGGAAAAACCACATTATTTACTTCACCAATTAATTCCCATTCATATTCCGGAGAAAATAGTGTATGAGGAAGTCTTGCCAGTTCTATGGAAGGATCTTTCAGATCCAATAATACTGCGCATGCGGAATAAACATAACCTTTGTCGGTTTTCTGCACTCCATGATAAATGAGAAGCCATCCTTGTTCTGTTTCAATTGGGGGGCAGCCGCCGCCTATGTAACTCGACTCATGAGCATAAACAGGATCCAGAACAATATGCTCCTGCAGTTTAAAAAAATATTTTTTCCAAAATTCTTTTGTAAGTTCCTTTAATTCATTTACATAAACAATCTGAATGCCTGGTCTGATACGATGAAGGAAGGCCAGTTTACCTCCTATTCTTCGGGGAAAGAAAATAACATTTTTATCCCACAGTAACATTTTTTTCTCGGGATCTGTATCGCGGTTATAGAACTTCTGATTATTATAATAGCTCTCATTAACTGTACCAAGAGATTCTGCGAGTGAAACAAATTCTGCATAAGTTATATCTGGAACAATGACTCCATGCTTCTTAAAGTGTTTTAAATCTTTTGATGTTGCCAGAGCACCACGGGCATTTGTTCCATCATAACCGGTATATGTCAGGTAGAATAAGTCATCAATCTTTACAATACGGGCATCTTCAACTCCATGTGTTTCATATTCGAACTCAGGTACTAAAACTGGTTTATCCCATCTTTCTACAAGTGTCAACGGGCCATCAAACCTGCAATAACCTATTGTTGAAAAGTTTCCTTTCTGTACCGCTCTGTAAAACATATGCACACTGTCCCCTTCCCGTATTACAGCAGGGTTAAGAACACCTTCATTCTCAAAATCCAGACCAGTATTCCAGAGCAGGATTCCTTCTTTTTTTACTTCAGTCATTTTGATTTTTCTTTTTCTTTTTTAAAAGCAATGGTATTTTTATTATTGGAGGCATTGTGTCGCCTAATAAAAATCCAACCGGCTTAAGCGGTTCTATATGATCGCAAACAAGTTTTACAATGGCAAGGATGGGTATTGAAAGAAACATTCCTGGTATACCCCATAATGCATTCCCCGCAATTACTATTATAATAGAAAAGAGAGCATTAATTTTTACTTTTGATGCTACTATATATGGCACAATATAATTATTATCAATCAGTTGTATTATATAATAGGCTATCAGAACATAAATAGCATAAATGGGTGAAGTTTTTGTTACAATGGCAACCATCATTGGCATTGCAACAGCAACTAGTCCTCCCAGATACGGAATCATATTCAGGAGTGCTCCAAAAATTCCCAGGATTAGAGCATACTCAATACCCAAAATTAAAAGCGCCGCTGTGTCCATAGCTGCAACCATAGCTGCTTCAACAATCAGCCCAATCAGATACTGCTGAATAACATTTTTAATCTTACTTGCTATTTCGCTTATCTGACTTCTGTTAGTAATTCCAAATAATCTGTGAATGAACTCAAGTAATATAGGCTGATAAAATAAGATCAAAAAAATATAAACAGGAATAAGGAAAAGCACTACTAATCCATTACCTAAAATAACAAGTGTTTGTCCCAATGAAGCAGTACTGGTGTTGACAATTTCACCCTGGGTTTTTGTTATCCATTCATGAATTTTTTGAGGGTCTTTGTTAAAATAATCAGCAGCATCACTGATGTTTTGATTGAGCATAGTTGTAAATTTTTCGACCAGTACGGGCCATGATTCGCTAAACCTGTTTGCCTGCGAAATTATCAGAGCTCCAAATGCGAACAATAATACAAAAGTTAGTAATAATGTAATAGTTATTGCCAGTACCCTGTTTATTTTTAATCGTACTAAAAAGTTTACAAAAGGATGAAGTAAAATGGCAAGGATTGTTGAAAAAACAACGGGAACTATAATACTTTTTCCAATGTACAGAATAGCAACCAGGGCAATTAATCCTACAAGGAATATCGTAACCTTAGCATATAACGGTAATTTTAACTCTTCACCTTGCACGGGTAGTAGAATTTGTTTCTTTTTTTCTGAATAGATGCTGAAGAATAAACTGACCCACAGACTTTATAGAATCAGGGTGCTGCCTTACGGCATCTGTTACCCCAAACTGCAAAGCAGAACCAATAAGCTTCCTTAATAAATTTCCCGACGTACCTATGAATATTTTTTTTGACAGATAACCGGAAGCTAATCCAATAGTTGTACCCAAAAGGTTATCTATAAGATTTGGTGATGAAGTAACATCCTTTAGGGTACGTAATAGAATATTTAAAGGTTTTAAACTCTCATAGAGAATATAGAATTGCTCCTTCAACTCCTGTCCTTTAATAGTTTGTTCAACTTCCAGGAATTGAATCTGATTTTTAAGAAGCAGAGTGTGATTAGTGTATGACATAATGTTTTATTTAAGCATCTGTTTTATGACATAATTACAAACAAGCTTTTTAAGCCATTTATACAGAAAAAAGTATATTATAACCCCGATTATTAAATAGAAACCTGCTATTATAAGGAACCCATAGAATATTTTTCCAAGGATCTCTCCCAGCCATAAAGCTATGCCCAGATTCAGAAAAAGCATGAATGATGATAGTATGATCAGTACAATGGAATGTGGTACCACTGAAGATACCACATTCGATGTCTTGTCAAGCGCTTTGAGTTTGAATAACTCATATGATGTTTTACCATATTCTGTGGCACTATTCAGCAATGATTCAAGCGGTTTAGCTTTGTCTTCCATGTCTTTAGTCTTGTTATTTTTTACTAATGCCAGCCTATTAAGCTCTATGCTATTCTTAAGTTTTCGTCTAACAGTGTGAGTAGAAATACTGTATCCTCCGATGCTGTCAACATATATTTAATTTTATCATGTATAGTCATTAACTGTCCATTCGAAAGGATAACAGAATCATTGTGAGTACGATATCTTAATTCGCCTTCTAAAATCTGAATTGTAATGGAATCATCGGCCTGGAAAGATTTTATTTCTGTTCCTTTATGTATTGCAGTCAGAATGATTTTCTCATTTGGACTCTTCAAAAGAATCAGCGTATTAAGTTCTCCTTTTGACCAGTTATCGCTATGTTTCATCATTTTAATTAAAGCCGTCAGATCGAAAGCAGATGATAAAAAAGTGCCTGCCGTATTTTTTTCATTAACAGGCAGTACACTATTTAACGTTTCTATTTCCATTTTAATAATATCAAATTTCAATGAAGCAGACAATCTTTCAACGTATTAAGCTTTAGCGGCTTTTACGTCTTTTTTACTTTTTTCATATCTAGACTTTTTGTCATCCACATAGTCAGATACATCTTCCTTAACTGCTTCAAATTTTTCGGATATGCTTTCAAGAAATTCCTCGAATTTTTCCTTCAAAGAATCTACATACGCTTCTCCATTCACAGTATCAATTTTTTCAGAGATCGTATCCATATATTCCTCGAATTTTTCACGTAATGCATCAGCATAGGCATCACTTTTTTTCAATATTTTCTTCCGTGTAGCCGAACCTTTAGCTGGAGCGAGTAAGACACCTGCCAAAGCGCCCACAGCAACTCCTGCCAATACGCCTAATAATATTTTTCCTGAGCTCATAATTTTGTATTTTAATGAAAATTAATAAATTGTGAATTTTAAAGGACTTTCCTTCCCTGTATTACTCTGAGTATTATCGCAATAAGTGCAATAACGAGCAAAACGTGTATTATACCTCCTACACCGTAACCGACAAATCCGATTGCCCATGCAATGATTAGTATAACTGCTATTACATAAAGTAGATTTCCCATGATTTTAATTTTTAACTTAGTTTAATTTAATTGTTTACAAGAATATAACAAGAAGAATGAGTATGAGTATTATTGCGCTCACTGAGAGATATACACCACCAGAGATTTCCCTGAGTTTGTGATTGATTGAACGAACTTCTTTGCGCAAATCTTTCTTATCGGCAGCTTTGAGGTTCGTTTTATCCATCATATTTATTTCGTTCAACCTCAGAGTTAGAGTTTTAGCTTCAGCTGTCTCCGAAGGTGTTGGAGCCGGTATAGTAGTAGGCGGAGAAATAGTAGCAGCGCTCGATTGAAGGGGAAGCAGAGTCAGTGATAAACTTGTTGCCATCAGGCAGATTGCGATCTTTTTCATTTTAATAATTTTTAATATTAATATTATCAAAGATATGCCTGGCAGCCACTGGATCAGTTACACTATTTTATGAATAAGTTACATCATTCACAGATTTTTATAAATAACGATTCCTTGAATGAAGAAAAGAATTTATAAGATGTAAAAGTGATTTGAAAAGCCTGAGTTATTTACACATTCCCCAATGTGTTACGCTTTTTATTCTTGAGATTTTTGAAGTGAGATGGGGTGAGACCTGTCATCTTTTTGAATTGATTTGACAAATGTGCAACACTGCTGTAATGCATTTTATAGGCAATCTCCGTCAGATTCAGCTCATCATAAACAAGGAGTTCCTTTACCCTTTCAATCTTATGGGCAAGGAAATACTGCTCAATAGTGGTCCCTTTAACTTCTGAAAACAGATTGGATAGGTATGTGTAGTTGTGATTGAGCTTATCGCTGAGATAATCTGATAAGTTAATTTTGATTTGCGCCTCAGTGTAATGAACGAGTTCGATAATTAATATTTTAATTCTCTCCACCAGGATGCTGTTTTTATCATCCATCAGCTCAAGTCCGGTTTTTTTCAGACCTGTATTCAGTGTATCATAAAGCTCAGCTGAGATGGATTCCATCACCTCTACCTCGCCTAATTGAACTGTAGTGAAATGCAGCCCGTGTTTTTGCAACTCGGATTTAACAACCATCTTGCAGCGGTTGCTAACCATATTCTTAATGTGAAGAATCAAAGAAACTTAGAAATTAGATAATTGTTAAGTTAACAAATATAGACAAATAAAGTTAAAAAATAATTCACTATTTTAAGCTTCATTATCTCTGTAACAGAAATTAAACTATAATTTGAGTTTTGTGGGGTTTAATATAAAACGCAGGATATTATAAGTGTATTGACTCGAAGCATAAGTTTTTTAGAAAGTATAGTTTGGGAATTTGCGGATCCTCCGTACGCCGACTGTGTTAAACTTCATAATTTCGGCAACAAAAATATTAATTCTCATTGTTGATTATTACCCCCTTTCTAATTTCCCCCAAGGGGGAAAGGTCCACCCCTGCAAACCGACTCCTCGCTAAAATTGCCTACGGGGCTATATATAAACACTCGGTCCCCTTCCCCGTGGGGGAAGGTTGGGAAGGGGGTTAAAACCCGAAAAAAATCAAAAATAAAGTAAATATTTCTGATCCACTAATTCTAAAAAAATGCACTACTGGCGTTGAGAGGAACCGAGTCCAGCCTTGAAGGACTATGTCGATTGAGCTTATAAAAATTAACAATAAAAAAGAGGCTGTCTGAATATATCAGTCAACCTCTTCTTCTAAGATTATAATTAAATCTCTATTTAGCCGGTGGAATAATATCAATTATTACAGTTCTGTTATAAAAACGTTCCTCCGGAAATTTGTTTTCGAATGGAGATAAAGTCTCATCTTCACCAACCCCATATGATTCAAATTTAACATCTGTCCTTCCAGACTTTTCAAGTGCCTTTTCAAGGATACTCTTGACTTCGTTAGCTCTGGCAAGCGACAGTTCCTGATTATGAGCTGCTTCACCTATAATATCGGCGTGACCATGAATTATTACAGTTCCGTCTTTTGTAATCTTTGGTGCTACAACATCAGTCAGATACTTTTCATAAATAGCAACTGCTTTTGAATCATTAAATTCGAATATGATACTGAATCTCATCATTTCCTCGTTGACCGGAGGTGTCCAAAGAACCATATGCACGGGCTTTTCCTGTCTGACAGTCTTGCCGCTACTGGTCTCACCTATCATTGTGACCTTATAGTCGCCGACAGGTTTGGTACCCAATATAAATTTTCCGGGAATAATTACTTCTTCCTGAGTGTAAGGACCAAATTTCTGGATATTTCCTGATTCGTCTGCCATTTCCATCGACCACGATGAGAAAGCATCTTTGGCACCTTCAGCTTTAAAAATAACATAACTATCAGGCGGTGCTTCCTGTACTCCGATAATTTCTACCGGCGCCAGAGGAGCATTCGGTCCTGTTTGATATTCCATTAGTATTTCAGGAGATTCACTCCAGATCGATACCCTGCGGTCTCCCTCGCGAAGGAGGTCAAGTTCTTTAGTTCCACCCGGCTGTTCTGATGGGATCCGTGGTTTAATTCTACCCTCGGTTTTGATCCTCGAAGGATCAATACCAAATACACTTACAAGGTATTTCTTAACCGATTCTGCCATTGCCAAACCATCTTTCTTACCCTGCATTGATGCTCCTGCCAATCTTACAACTGTTGCAGGAAATCTTCCCAAACGGTCACCAAGTATATTCAGAACATTATAATAAACAGTCATTTGTCGTTGCGAGCGTCCTGACAAACGTTTTGGTGTAAACACTTCCAGCCTGTCTTCTTTGAAGTCTTTCACCTGATCTTTGGTAATCAACACATAACGGTCAGATATTTCAGTTGATCCCAGATCGAAAAATACATAGTTACGAATCGGGAATGTTTCCCTTACCCTACGCTCCAATGGGATGTTTTCAGGTGAGGAAATAGAAAACTTAACATCAGGAACTACAATGACTACCGCTGCTGCAACAGGCACTGGTTTTACCGGAGTTGGAATTTTTTCTCCGCGGCCGAATTTAAGAGCAAGGCCTACTCTGACAGTTGTAACATTCCATGTTTCAATTGAACGAGGGTCCTGATTAAAATAAGGATGAAATGATACAAAAGGAGACAGAACTGCCTGTTGTGCCTTGTCTCTTGAAGTTATATCAATATCATATCCTGCTCCGATTTGCAATGAAACCATAGATTTGTATACGTTACTGAAATCTTCTCTTATTGGAAGGTCGACAGCCTGATCAGGATAAGCTGGATTAGCTCCCAGCTCATACTTAAATGATTTTCCCGTATTGAAAGCGAAGCGGGGACCACCATAAATGTAAAAAGCATTTTTGAAAGGAGCTATACGCAAGCTCGGCTCTAATGTAACATAGGTAAGCTTTGCTGATAAGTCGGCAGGGCAGTTGCAGGGTGTAACTATCTGTTCGAACGAACCTTTGCGGCTGTCATATCCTACCTGGAACATAAATCCAAGCATTTTGTCAGGTTTATGATATTCCAGAAGTGGTGCAACAAATAGCCCTACGCCACTGCCTTTATGAAAAGCTGCCGGAGTAGTTAAATTGAGGTTCAACTGCTGTGTTGTGCCACGGTAGTAATTGAAGTTTGCACCAAGCGCTCCGCCAAACCACCATGAGGGTTTAGTGTACTGAGCATCCTGTGCCTGAAGGGTCATCTGAATACCAGCCAGAATTAAGACACTTAAAATAAGGCTTTTCATTGTCAGATTAATGGGGGACCACACTATATGTGATCCCTTTTTAAAATTAGTTATAGCATTCATATTAATTATATTTTACGGCTTATTGATAATGTTAGTACTTGTCATTGTTACTGAGCCATTTCTGGCAAGCATTCTGCCTTCTGCCTGTGAATAAGCGTTCATTGTTATGGTTTGATAGGCCAGGATGTTTCCCTTAAATGAGGTATAGTCTCCAATAGTTGCAGAACTTCCTACCTGCCAGAAGATATTTTTAGCCTGTGCACCACCGGCCAGTATAACATTACCACCCGAAGGTGAAGGAAAAGGACCTGTACCTAATGAAGTAAATGCAGCTCCAACCTTAAATATCCAAACGGCATTCGCATCACCCTGAGCATCAAGAGTCAGGTTGCCATTCTGCAAAAGCATTGTTGATGCTGATGTATAAATACCTGGATAAAGAGTTTTACCACCTAAATCGGCTGGTGCAACTGCTGGTGCAGGAATTGATGCAGCTACGCAAAAGTCATATGCAGCAACCAGATCAACTTTAGCCTGTATTAACATTGCATTAATCCCGGGAGGTGCAATATCGTCAGAAGCATACATTGCACCATTCACAATAATTGCAGGAGGAAATCCGGTTATCGATGAACGGGAACCCGGGTTTATACCAACATCCATATTATTTATCACACTAAAGCCTGCATTGTTGGTTACTGACTGACCAGCGATAATTCCGAACCGGGCAACAGATTTAAGATCAACAACGACCGGGCCTAACGGAGCGCCTGTGCTGAATGTCCATACATAATTATTCGCAATTGGAACACCACCAACATTCCTGGCACCAGTTGTAATTGTTGCTGTATATGTATTGCCCGACAATAGGCCACCGGTAGGGGTAAATGTTGCAATAGTTCCTGCGTAGTTAACGGTTCCGGTTACGGGTGTCGTACCAATCTTTAAAGTATATGATAATGTTGATAATGTTACCGGGTCCATAGCTTCGCTGAATGTAGCGCTGATTACTTTATTCAGGGCTACTCCTGTGGCCAGATTCGCCGGGTCAGTAGAATTCACTTTTGGAGCTGAAATGGTTCCAGTCGTAAAAGTCCATACTACATTAACCGCGAGTAGAGTTCCACCAGCATTCTTAGCGCCTGTTGTTATGGTAGCTGTATATACAGTATTTGAGGAAAGAGCGCTTGTAGGTTTAAACGATGCAAATGCATTTGCATAAGAAACTGTTCCTGTTACTGGTGTAACCCCTTGTGCGAGTTTAAAAGTGCTGGTTGTAATAGTTAACGGATCCATTGCCTGATTAAAGGTTGCTGTAACTGTTTTATTAATAACAACACCTGTTGCAAGGTTTGCAGGGTCGGTTACAGTCACCATAGGTGAAATAACTGCACCTGTGCTGAATGTCCAGACATAATTCACCTGTAAAGCATTACCTGTTAAATCTTTTACTGTAGTCATGATGGTAGCAGTATAAGTAGTAGTAGAAGTAAGTTTGGCATCTGGCCTAAAGCTCATTGTTGAGCTTGCGCCATCGTAAGTTAATGCACCGGAAAGAGCAACTAAACCTTTTGCGCCGCTTTGCAGAGTGAATGATTCCGGTGTGATCGTTGAAGGATCCATCGGCTCATTAAATGTAGCAGTGATTATCTTGTCAAGAGGCACCCCTGTAGTAAGATTTGCGGGATCAGTTGATATCACATCAGGGCAGACACCCGGTGTCACAACAAAATTATCTTTTTTGCAACCGCTTATAAAAGCCGCCAGGAGTAAGGTAGCAAGTGCGGTCATCCATAATCTCTTTGTTTTCATATTAATAGTTTTTATTTGTTTTATAAAAATTCTAAAAAATGAAACTGTCCACTTGAACAGTCTCATTTAAGTTATAATTAAATTATCAGGGAAGAATTATAGCATTGCCATCGAGTACTACTGCAGTCTGGGCAAGAGCTCTTCCCTTAAAGGATGCACCTGTCTGGAAAACAATACCTGTCATTGACATTATAATACCTTCAAAGTGAGATGTTGTTCCAAAAGTGGCTTGTCCGGCTACCTGCCAGAAAATGTTCTTAGTCTGAGCGCCACCGATAAGGTTAAGGTGAACTCCGCTACTCATTAGCAGATTCTGAGAAATCTGGAAGATCCATACATCATTTGCCCCGCCTGAAATGGTAACATCTGAAGGAAGTGTAACATCGGTAGTCCATTTATATAGACCTGGGGTAAGAGTTTTTCCTCCAATATTCCCGGTTCCAAGTTCAAGAAAATCAGGTGTTGGACGTCCGGCAGCATCATTGTATGCAGTAATCATATTTTGTACAGCTGTTGTCAGGTTAATACCTGTCGGAGCTGCCATGTCAGCTGCATAAATCTTACCGGTCACTTGTGCTGAGGTTGCATAACCTGTTGCATTTGTAATGGAAAATCCTGTTACATAAGATGTGGCAGCAGGACTAAGGCCAAGATTTCCTGTTATGGCCGAAGTCGAAATATTGCTGATACCTGTTTTAGCCAAAATAACGTAATTAGCCGCTGCACCAAGATCTACAGCTCCGGAAGCAAGCGTTACTGTTTCAGCTGTGAAACTCCATACCTTATTACTGGCAAGTGGAAAGCCCAATAAATTTTTAGCTCCTGTTGTAATGGTAACTGTATACAAGGTACCTTGAGTAAGATAATATGTTGGATCAAAAGATGCTGTTGAACCAGTATAAGTAACAACTCCGGCCACAGGTGTTGTTCCCTGCGTTACTGTAAATGTATTTGCAGTAATAGTTGACTGATTCATTGGAACATTGAATGTTGCTGTAACAACTTTGCTTGTTAATACACCTACAGCAAGATTAAGCGGGTCAACAGATGATACTGTAGGTGCCAATCCTGTTTTAAATGACCAAACTGTGTTTGCTGCAAGAGCATTGCCAGCCAGATCTTTTGCACCTATAGTAATCGTAGCATAATAATCAGTGTTGGCAGCAAGAGCACTTGTCGGTGTAAAGCTTCCTATAAGTCCTGCATAAGTCACCACACCTTCAACAGGCGTTAGCGCTAAACCTTGTTTCAATGTAAAAGTTGTGTTGTTGATCGTTGATGCAGTCATTGCCTCACTGAAAGTCAACGTAACTACTTTACCGGCAACAATACCGGTAGCATCGTCAAGAGGGTCTGTTGCATTTACCATTGGCAATGCAATATCCGGTGCAGGAAGAGTTGTGAAACTGAAAGTATAATTAACTGCAAGTGCATTACCGGCTAAATCTTTAGCTCCTGTTGTAATCGTTCCTGTGTAAATTTTACCATAAGCCAAGCCTCCTGTGGGAGTAAATGTGGCAGTTGTAGTTGTGTTTGTGATTGTACCTGCAACTGAATTTGTCTCCTGATTTAATGAATAAGTTAAGGAAGTAACTGTAGTTGCATCCATAGCTTTGCTGAAAGTTACAACGATAGCTTTATTGAGAAGCACTCCTGTAGCATTACTTGACGGATCCGTTGAGACTACTGTAGGTTTGGTTACATCAGGAACCCCACCTGTGGTGAAACTCCAGTTATAATCTTTAGCAAGTCCCAATCCATCTGCATTTGTAGCAGTTACAGTAATTTTACCAGAATAGGTAGTCGCGGTAAGCAGATTCGCAGCCGGTGTAAATGTGGCTGTTGTGCCTGAGTAAGCTACTGCTCCTGCAACAACTGTTGTACCATTCATTAAGGTAAAGTTGGTTGTAGTAATAGTAGAAGGATTCATTGCAACGCTGAATACAGCAGATATTTTACTGCCAATGGCTATATTGGTAGCATCGCTTATCGGATTTGTAGATGTTACTTCAGGAAGCACGCCGGTAATTGCATCTTTTTTATTACATCCGGCCAAAAACACAACCAATAGCACTGCTATGATTGGAAAAACTCTTTTTAGATTCATTTTTAGTATAATTAGTTATTAAAGTGAATACATTTTCACAAAACAAAGGTTTGCCTATATTTGATTCAAAGGCTTACACAATTATTAAAATGAATTACATCATTCACACATTTTTGATTTAACTATCTAATTAATAATAAAATAAAAAAGAGCGCTGACCGTCTCCTTACAGCCAGCGGTTAACTGGTTAACAACATAACAACATAACAACATAATAACATAACAACAAACAGCACAAAAAAGAGGCATACCTTACGGCAGTCTCTTTCTTATATTTTGTTTGGTTATATTATTGTGGCTTGTTAACAGTATTCATCTGAAGAGTTACTGCTGTTTGTGCTAACATTCTTCCGTTTATTGAAGCACCAGTCTGAAGATTAATACCGGTCTGCCCTAAAATATTACCTTCAAAATGACTTGTTGTTCCAAAAGTAACGGCACCTGATGTTACCCAGAAAATGTTCTTTGCTTGTGCTCCTCCTGTTAAAGTAACTCTGACTGCAGAACTCATTTTAAGTGTTCCTGCAACCTGAAAGATAAAAATGTCGTTATGTCCACCTGAGATTTTAACATCTGTAGGGATAATAAGGGCACTAGTCCATTTATAAAGTCCGGGGGTAAGGGTTAAACCTCCGATACTTCCGGCACCCAAATTAAGAAAGTCAGGATTGATACGTCCGGCAGCGTCAAGGTATGCGGCCTGCATATCACCTACAGCCGTAGTTAACATTGTAGCACTGGTAACCCTGCATGGCAGTGGACCCCCAGCATCTACTGTATAAATTGTTCCTACTACTTCTGCACAACTAACCAAAAGAGCAGCACCAGTTATCGGGCTTGTACCTATGTCACCTAAAATAGCAGATTTGTAAACATCGGTGATTCCTGTTTTCGACAGAATTGCAAAATTACCGGCAACTCCAAGATTTACAGCAGCAAGTGAACTGGTAGCTGAAAGAAGTTCAATTGATTTCAATGATGTTGAAGCAACTGGAGATACTACTATTGAATTATTTGAAGCTTGCATTACTGAAGATAACGGCGCTTTATAGCTATTATCGTCTTTACTGCAACTCCCTATCAATACAGCAACCATAAGTACTGTTACCGGTAAAATTAAAATTAGTCTCATTTGTTTTAGTTTATTAATTTGTGACAATATTATCACACAACAAAAGTGAGGTCTTTAATTCCGGGGAGTGTTACATAATAATAGATAAGACTTGCAATATTCACACATTCTAAAAAATGAGACTATTTTTTTAGAAAACTTTTGAAGTATTATTGCGAAACAAAGATAAGGAGTATAATAATGGGGATCATTACAAAATTACAAGTAATGTTTGCATAATTCACAGTTTTTCATCCTTTAGTCAGACATAAATCTGATAATAAGACTATTATCTTTTGGTAATCTCAAATAAAACAAGTCTCTCCTATTTACCAAAAAATATTAATTCTTCGGGATTTTAAAATCCGATGTCTCATGGAAAGTTATAGAAGGAAAGTTTTCTCTGGCCAGTTTTAACATCCATTCACTCTCGGCAAAGAATACAGGGTTATTCTCTTTGTCGTATGCTATTGCGCCTGATTTTCTTTTAATAAATGCGTCAAGTTCAGTTTTATTATCTGTTGTTAACCAGCACGCCTTTATATATGGCAGGGGAGAAAATGTGCATTTGGCTCCATACTCATGTTCCAGCCTGAATTTGATTACCTCATACTGAAGTTCACCTACAGTACCTATTATTTTTCGGTTACCCGGTTGTTGAAGGAACAATTGGGCTACACCTTCATCAGTCATCTGCCACACACCTTTATCAAGCTGTTTGGTCTTCAGGGGGTCGCGGTTTACAACTTCCCGTAAAATTTCGGGCGAGAAACTCGGAACACCTTTAAAATGAAGCATTTCGCCTTCAGTAAGGGTATCTCCTATCTTGAAATTTCCACTATCATATAATCCTACAACATCTCCGGGGAAAGCTTCTTCAACAATGCTCTTTGCATTCGCCATAAAACTTGTTGGAGAAGAAAACCTCAATTTCTTTTCAAGCCGGGTATGAAAATAAAACTTGTTCCTTTCAAACCTGCCGGAACAGATACGCATAAACGCAATCCTGTCGCGGTGATTAGGATCAAGATTGGCATGTATCTTAAAAACGAAACCTGTTAACTTATCCTCTTCAGGTTCTATAATACGCTCAGTTGTCTGTATACTTCCCGGACAGGGAGCTATTTCAAGAAAGGTTTCTAATAATTCAAGGACTCCGAAATTATTTAATGCACTACCAAAAAATAGCGGAGCCAGATAACCCTCACGATATAGCGACATATTGAACGATTCGAACATATCGTGCACGAAATCAATATCTTCCCATAATTTATTAATGCTTTCAATACCTACATAATCCCTTAATTTAGGATCTTTAATATCTTTGGTACTGATAATGCTTTCTGATACAGTTGTCTTCTCAGGAGAATATATCTGTACCTCTTCTTTATGCAGGTTATAAACACCTTTAAACTGCTTTCCACTTCCTATCGGCCAGGTATATGGGCACACTGCGATTTTGAGTTCCTTTTCAAGTTCATCAAGGATGTCGAAAGGATTTATCCCTTCCCTGTCCATCTTATTTATAAAAATCATTACAGGGGTATGCCTCATCCTGCATACTTCCATCAGTTTACGGGTTTGTTCCTCCACTCCTTTTACACTGTCGACAACAAGTATAACACTATCTACTGCTGAAAGAGTCCGATAGGTATCTTCGGCAAAGTCTTTATGTCCGGGAGTATCCAGTATATTTACCCTTATATTATTGAAATCGAATGCCATAACAGACGTTGAAACAGAGATTCCACGCTGTTTTTCAATTTCCATAAAATCGGATGTAGTTGTCTTTCTGATTTTGTTGCTTCTCACAGCCCCTGCAGTCTGAATAGCGCCACCAAACAGTAGTAACTTTTCAGTAAGAGTAGTCTTACCTGCATCAGGGTGACTGATAATTGCAAATGTCCTTCGTTTTTTTATTTCACTTTTTAAATCCATAAATAATATATTGGAGGACAAATTTCATCTTTTCACAAGAGGGCACAAAAGTAGTAAAAATTGAGCATATGAAGAAATTATGATTATCCTCGATTAAAAACCGGCCTGATGCAATTCATGAGGGAATAAACCAGCCGGGCTTTTATTCAAAAGGACAGACATTATACCAATTTATATCATTTATATCACATTACTAAATTTATGAAATCTATTTAAATATATTTACCCCCGTTAAATAATCAGGTGATTCACCGGAATATTTTAATATATTTAAGTTAACTAACAATTCATATATGAACCAGGACAAAATTCACGCAACCAGCGAATCATCTCCTTTTCTTCAGTCACACTCAGCCAGCATTCGAATCTGGCATTGGATGACCTTTTTTATTTTTGCAACACTAATATTGACAGTTGTCCTTAACTCTACTTTATTATCGTCAAGGAAAAACTCTGTTATAATTCAGGATGTATTGAAAGAGAAAGGAGTAATTGTAACACCCGTTCAGGCATCTTCTGTCTCTCGAATTTATACTGAAAAAATATGGGAGGTCCATAAATTTTTAGGCGTTGGACTTACCATCTTGTTGCTGGCAAGGATTGTGATTGAACTTGTACAATCAGGAGAGGAAAAATTTTCTTCAAGGTTCAAAAATGCCATGGGTTTTTACAGGAAGGGTGAAGGCAATAAATCGGAATACAGACACTATCTTTGGGTGAAACGCGGGTATATCCTGTTTTATATATTACTACTTATTATGATAATATCAGGACTTGGCCTCGCATTCGGAAGGCAGATTTCATTTCTTGGAAAGATGCATAAAGTAATGAAAACAATTCATGGTATGGACCAGTTATTTATGTACGGGTTTGTTCTTATTCATTTGATTAGTGTGATCATTGCAGATATTAGTAAATCGAAAGGTATTCTCTCGGGTATGGTTAACGGCAATAAATCTTAATAGCAGATTTAGTTTTTCTTTTTCTAAACATTTCAGCTGTTAATGGAATAACACTAAAATTAATTATTAATTTTAGGCCTGTTAAACTAAAAACAAATCGTTATGCTGATAAAGAAGAATTTATTACTTATCTGTCTTTCATTATTTATCGCAAATCAGTTATCTGCACAGACTTACAAGTATATTGGCGCAGATAAATGTAAAGTATGCCACAATAAACCGGCAACTGGCGAGCAATATAACAAATGGCTGAAAGATCCTCACGCAAAAGCTTTAAAGTCCTTATCGAGTCAGGCTTCGCTCGATTACGCAAAGAAAAATGGCATTGCTAATCCTGCAAAAGATCCAAAATGTCTTAAATGTCATTCAACTTATGATATTGCCGGCGCCAATCTTCGGGCAGGAATCCTTCCTGAAGAGGGCGTTTCATGCGAGTCGTGCCATGGCCCGGGTAGTACGTACAAATCACCTACTCTGATGAAGAATAAGGCACAATCGCTGGCAAACGGACTGATTCTTCCCACAAAAGAACTTTGTATTAAATGTCATAATAA